>Ga0181358_1000210_pt1 | contig 26579 bp, 30 predicted proteins | sample Fa13VDMM110SD_FD_130096 | JGI IMG/M metagenome (GOLD analysis project Ga0181358, IMG submission 130096) | Freshwater viral communities from Lake Michigan, USA - Fa13.VD.MM110.S.D | ecosystem: Environmental > Aquatic > Freshwater > Lake | place: USA: Michigan | collected 2013-09-24 | reverse complement strand
TGAAGGCATCCCCGAAGGTGTTCAAGCTGGGCAAGAAGCACTAGCCGAGAACCTTGCCCAAACTCGCGCTGGTTTCCCAACTGATCTAATGAAGGGCGTGCTCTCACGCGCCGCTTATGAAGGTACACTTGGCGGTATCCTTGGTGGTGGCCTAAATGTCGCAGCTGGTCGTAGGAAAATCACAGACAAGCGCCAAGAGCAAATTGACGATGAAGAGCGCCGCGCCGCTGCGCTTGAAGAAGATATGCTTCGTGTTGGTCCCGGTGGTGTAGGTAAAGCCTACGAAGAAGCTTTCACACGATACAAATCCGAAGGTAAGTCGGAAGCTGAGGCTAACGCAAAAGCGCGCCAAGATGTCAGCAACTATATAGCTAAGCTAAGGAGCGAAGATGAGTCAGTCACTGATGATACAACTGACGCCGGAGGAACTGAGCCAAGCGTTCCTAGTGGTGCTGGGGTACAATCCGCTGATATGGCCGGAAGTGCTGACGAAACTGACACTGGATCAGTGGGAACTGGTGGAGATACTGTTGGAACAGATACTGGAGCGGAAGGACAACAGCAGCGTACATTAGACGAAGCTAAGCAAGTCCTTTCCAACAAGAAGATCAAGCTGACTGAGCGCTTTGAAGCGGCTAAGCAGCTACTGAACGATACGCTGCTCAACAACCCCCTTGTCCCTATCAACGATGTTGACGGGAAACAGTTTGATAACGCTAAGAAACAGCTTGCTAATGGCAAGCACAACGGTGACCCCGTGGCTGCGCTGGAAGCGGTTACCGGTAAGTCATTTACTCCACGACGGATGCGCACCACCTTTAATATAAATGGTAAAGAAACAGTTTTTGATAATACACCTACAGAACCTACTATTGAAGAAGCGGCTAAAGCTCCGGTTACTGAAGCTATCAAAGCTGCTACGCAACCTAACCCTGCCAGTGTGGTTCCGGGTATCGCAGAAACTGCGGCTAAGGACTTGGGTATTGCCCCCGAGGCTGCGCCTGCACCTATCGCTCAGCCCGCGCCTGCTGCGGCGATGCCCTTAACAGAAGAATCAGTAGCGGCTCAGCCTACACCTACTGTAGCAGACATTACACCTGAAGACGTCGCACTAGCTCCTGCGCCTGAAATGGTGGCTGAAGAAGTTGTGCCTGCTGCGCCTGAGATGGCGGCTGAAGAAGTTGTGCCTGCTGCGCCTGAGATGGCGGCTGAAGAAGTTCCGGGTGCCTCTACTGTGGAAATACTAGATGATGGCGGGAATTGGTTTACCGCTCACGAGGGTAAAAACCTTAGCCCTGAAGATGCAGATAAACTTGTTGCCCAGCTTCGGGAGCGAGGTTTTAAAGTTCGTGCTCGCTTTAATCGTGAGCTTGGAGCTGCACCTGCACAGGAAAATGTACAAGGTTATGTTGATACACGGCGACAAGAACTAGCGGCACAAGAGGCTGCGGATGCTGAAGCCGAGGCTAACCTGCGGCGGGAAATCGAAGCTCGTAAGCAAAGGGGAGCTGTACAGCCAGCACCCGTTGAAGTCACACCCGAGGAAGACCTCGAAGAAGCGCCTGAAGACAAAGCTGAGCGTGTGATGGGGGAAATTGAAGAAGCTTTTGAGGGCGTTCCTGAAATGGGAATTGAGCCTTTCATCAGCGAGAAAACTTACAATAGGGTTAAGTTTGAGCTTCAAACAAAGCGCCGTACGATTGATGAAGTTGATGCTGAACTTAAAGCCGCTAGGGAACGTCACGAAAAGAAGCAAAGATATCAAGCTAGCCGTAGCGGCAAAGCCGCTGAAGGTATGGCTGCTACTGACCTTATAGAGCACATCAAGGACCTCACAAAGAACTGGCGTGCTAAGATTGGCATCAAGGTTATTGGTACTATTGCTGAGCTTCCGGATACGCTGCGCAAGGCCGTTAAGCGTGATGGCATGGAACGCGTCCCTGCTTTTGTGGCTCCGGATGGCACAATCTATTTTGTCGCCAGCAACATCGACACGTTTGAAGAGGCTAGCTCGGCTGTCTACCATGAGGCACTTGGACACCTTGGCTTACGTGCGCTTTTCAACACCCGCTTGGACGCAGTACTTGCCCAGCTTTATAAGGGTAGCAAGAAGCTGCGTGAGCAGGCTGACCAGTGGAGTTTTGATAATCCCGGTGTCTACGCTAACGATAGCAACCCTAACTTACGTGCATTGGAAGAAGTGCTCGCAGAGCAGTCAGAAGCTGGCCGCGTAGATGCGTCTGTCTGGGCTAAGATTTCTGCCGTCATCAAGGACTTCGGTCGCCGTATTGGTTTGAAGCTGGACTACAGTGATGCCGAAGTGCGTTCCATTCTGGCTATGGCACACGACCAAGTCATCGACGGCAACCGCGAAAGCACCATCATCAAAGGCCTACGCTACATGGTCAACGGCTGGCATGGCGGCCCGCATGACTTTAACGAGTTCTCTTCTGGTAAAATTGGCAGTGGTGAAGGCCATACTGCTTTTGGTTGGGGTTTGTACTTTGGTAGTACGCGCGAAGTAGGTGAACACTACCGCAACCAAGAAGCAGGTAAGCGGATCACTATTGATGGCCGCTCCATGAAGGGCCTTAAGGGTAGAGAGTTTGTAACATATAGCAGAAGCTTTACACCTGAAGAGAGCCGTGCCCTACAATTCCTTCGTGATAGCGGCACTTTGGATAACACCTTAGAGCGTCTACGGCGCAGGGGTAGTAAGTTCTATACTGCTGAAGAGCAGGCTATTGCGAATGATATGGCTGCTACCCTTAACAGACTGCGTGATGAAGGCCGACTGCAAACCGTCGATGGGAAACTGTATGAAGTGCAACTCGCCCCAGCCGACGACGAGTATTTGGACTGGAAAGAACCTATCAGCGAGCAGTCTGCCAAAGTGCAGGAAGCTCTCGCATCTCTTGGAATTGTAGATGATGGCGGGAAATATGCGCTTACCGGTGCAGATGTATACAACCAACTAAAGCGTAAGCTTGGCTCCAAGAAGGAAGCTTCTTTGGCTCTTCTGGAAGCTGGTATACGCGGTAACCGCTACCCCGACGCTATCTCTCGTACGCGTGAAGCCACATCTTTCAACTACGTAATCTTTGACGATGCCGATGTTGAGATCATCAACAAGTACATGGCTGGCAAAGCCAAGCCTAAGGTAAACCAACGGCAAACAGCTACGGTGCGCCGTACTGAGAGAAGTTTAGCATCTAGCCAAGACGCTGCCCAAAACAATACCGACACTTGGACTATGTTTTTCAACGCACGGGGTATTAAGGGCAAGCTCGATGTTCTGGACTCCGCGTGGAAAAGCATGTCAGACGCACGGCGTCGGTTTGTTCTGGGCTACCTTACTTACAGCAGGGACCTCATCCGCATAATCAACAAGCTGTCACCGCCTGTTGCGCGCAAACTTAACCGCATCAACGAGCTTCTCGGCAGGATGGACGGCTACCGTAACGGGATGCTCAAGGACCTTACCTATAACGCTAAACGCTATGAAAAGTTCGCTGCCAAATACAGCAAAGGCGCTGAGCTACTGGCTAACTTGATTAACGCTTCTACCCTATTAGGAATAGAGTCACGCCACCCATCGCTCGCAGCGGCTATGGCTGCGGATAATACACTCGCTGAACTGGTTAAAAAAGGTGCGGGTAAAGATGCCTTGGGCAACCGCAAAAACGCAATCAAATACGTATATGACTTGCGTGAGTCGCTTGCCACCCCAGAGATGGGCAATGGTGAAGGGCGGCTAATCTATGATATGGTAATGGGTGGCTACAAGACTTCGTTTGAGAATGAATATAACGCTCAGGTATCCAGCGTGCGTAAGTCTGGCCTACCTGCGGATCGTATCCAGCAAACTGTTGACCTACTCGATAAGCTGTACGAAGCAGCCAAGAAGAACGCCCCTTATGCTACTTTGTTCCGTACAGGGGATTATTGGGTACGCGTCGGTAAGGGTAAGAACCGCGATGTAAAACGGTACAACAACGGGACGGCTTATCAGCAAGCTATCAAAGAAGGTATCAAAAAGCTGCAAGATGCAGGCGACACCCGTAGTGCCTCAGAAATCAAGGCTGATGAAAAGGTCTTTAACTTCGGCCAAGATATTGATGGCTTAGAAGCTGATTTCTTGCGCGCTGAGCCTTCTGACGTCCTTAAGAATGTACTGCTAGAAATCGACAAGGGTGGCATGGGTGATGTCCGGGCGATCAAGGACATGATCTTCCAGCTTTATGCCGCATCGCTGCCTAAGGGTTCTAACCTTGAGCGGTATCAGCACCGCGAAGGTGTTGCCGGTTTCTCGTCGGATACGCTGCGTGCGTATGTCGACTCTCAGATGTCGACGGCTAACCGCTTAACACACTTGCAGTACTCGTCGAAAATCCGCCAGACCCTCGGTGAGGCATATGGCTTAATGGCTGGAAACCCGAACCGCGATCAACTCCAACCGTTTATTGACGAGATGGCTATTCGCGTGGCTGAAACCTTCAGCCCGAACACGGGTTCGCTCGACACACTCGCACGTTTGGCAAATAAGGCGACGTTCTTCTACCTACTGACGTCCCTCAAATCAGCATTGGTGCAGTTCTTCCAGCTTCCTACCGTGGCAATGCCCGCTCTTGCCGCACGTTATGGCTACGCCCAGACTGCTGCTGTGGCTGCGCGATACACCGCAACCTTTGGTAATAAGTTTGGCACGTCTAAGGTAGATGAAACCGGTACCCTTGTTACCAACTGGGGCCAACCCACCATGGGTGACAGCAAATATATCAACAACAACAAAGACCCTGAACTGGGTAAGGCGTTGAAGTTTGCTTGGGAATACGGACGCAAGCGCGCCATTGTGGATTCTACCTTTACTGGTGACGTACTGGAGCGGAAAGCTGGGCCGAGTGCGCAGTTCCAAAGGCGTCCTGCGAAAATGGGTAAGTGGGTCTTTGACTTCTTCGCTGGTGGTATCCATCACGCGGAACGCATTTCGCGTGAAATCGCCTATATGTCGGCGTTCGAGTTAGATTACGCCAAGCGCATCAAAGATGGCATGGACCCTAAGACCGCAATGGCGGTAGCTTCGGATACCGCTGCTGACCTGACGCTCGAAACGATGTTCGACTACGCTGAAAGCAGTAAGCCTCGCGCTATGAAGGGGCCGATTGGCCGCGTTGCGCTACAGTTCTACTCGTTCCCGGTCCAGATTGCGTCGTTTCTTACCCGTAGTTTCTTAAACACAGTGACGCTACTCCCCAACGCAGAACGCAAGGTTGCGGCCAAGCAGTTCTTCGGCACCCTTGGTATGACATGGATGTTTGCCGGTGCCGTAGGTATGCCCGGTTACAGCTTCATGATGGGGCTTACGACTGCTCTCCTCGCAGCGGCTGGTCTTGGTGATGCCGACGACGACGATGACAACAACCCGCTTACAGCACGTAACCTTGACTTGTGGTTCCGTGAGAAGTTCCTGCCAGAATACTTCGGCCCTGACAGCGACCTTGCCAACGACTTAGGTCTCAGCGACGAGCAGGCAAAGACCCTTACACGTGCAGTTAAGATGGGTCCTATCTCTGCTGCTACAAACATGAACATCGGCTCATCGGTCGGTCTTGATGGGTTGTTCTTCCGTGACGACACACCCGTTGACAACAACGAGGAAGCCTTGCGGTCTTTGGCGTATACCTTAGCATTTGGTGCGACAGGTTCCGTAGTACGTAACCTAGTTCGTGGTGCGGACTATGCAGCTAAGGGTGAAGGGATGAGGGCTGCTGAAAACTTTGCACCTGCGCCATTACGCAACATACTTATCTCGAAGCGGCTTGGGTCCGAGGGGTATATCACGCCTAATACGCAGGATGTTGTCGCTCCGGTGGAGGATTACACATGGGGTGTGCTTGTTGGGCAGGGTATTGGCTTTGGTCGTACCGATGTGTCTGACATCCAGAAAAGTAATATCCTCGCCAAGAAGACGGTCATTAAGATCGAGAAGGAACGCGGTGTATACCTAGACAAGCTGGAGAAAGTGTACCGGGACGTCGACCTTAACCGTATCAGCGTCGAGGAGGGCGAGAAGAACGTCAACAAACTCTGGGATAAAATCTATGAGTGGAACGACAGCACCGCCCACATTACCCCGATATACCCCGAAAACTGGCAAGACAGCCTTAAGACCCGCGATAGGGATCGTGCTGGGTCTATGGAGGGTCTACGCGTATCGAAGGACTTTGATCCATACGTACGCAGCTTGCTGCAAAAGAACCGCTAAAATGAAAAAGGCCCCCACCGGAGAAGGGTGGGGGCCGAGTGATGCCTAACCGGAAGGAGCAGCTTCCGTTCCATGCAGTATCATATTGACCAAATACGTAAACCCTTAATTCCATCTACGACCACAATTTTTATCAATATCTTGATACGTAGCCGCTTGGTAACCACTAGGACTTGTGCTCTGGCACGTTTGGTGTCCAAGCAGGGGATGAAAATTGACGCCCCCTGCTTGAATGCTTTCCAGTTTACGTCGTAACTAACTCCCTGCACTTTCATCGTTTGCCTCGGCTGGTTCGGGAAGTAGGTTACCCATGTCTAGGAAGCCACCTACAGATGTGTCGAAGAACAACGCCTGTACGCCAGTAGTGGTAACCTTCATACCCTTGGTCATCCTCTTGGTGTCGGAGCGCAAGAACACGCCTTCGTCCTTAAGCTTCTTCAGCGTTTCCTTGTAGTTGATCTGGTAGATAACGCAGTACTCTTTGAACTTCTTAGCCGTGATGAACATCAGCTTAGTGTCTGGCTCAAACCGAATTACCAATTCACCCTTTGGCTCCATACGGGGTATGGTTGGCATATTGCTGCGCTGGTCCACCACATCGTCAACGACGAGGATGTTTTGCATATAGCGGTTGATGAAGTCACCGATGATTTGTGCCGTGTTAGTGGCTGGTGCTTCGATTTCCTCACGTAGGCCCACGACCATGGAGCAAGCCCACTGGTACAGGCGATTCATATCCCAGTCGATAAGGCCGAGCATCTTGGCTATGAAGCCAGCCGTAAGGTTACCCGCTACACCCGCAGACCAGAAGCGTTCCCGCTGTGTTAGCTGTAGTTCACGGTCCAAGCGCGCTTGGATTGCCATGCAAGCTTCCTCGGTTTCTTCCAAGTTCTCCAGCACGTACTTGATGAAGATAGGACCGGCGTGGCCATAGTTTTCCATCAACTGCTGGTCGAACATAGCCTTGCCAACATCCGTTGGGATTACATCCGTGGGGTTGATACGGTACTCGATGAGGCGCATCATTTCCCCGTCAGGCGAGCCTTTGAGGTTAGTCAGCTTCTCGTAGAATGAAGCGTTGGACGAGCATAGCGAGATTGTCTGCCATGTCGTGTCGTTGATGCGGAGTTCGTTACCCCCAGCAGTCATACGCTCCTTGCCCTTACCTTGGGACATACCGTAAACCAGTTCGGAGAACTCTTCCGCTGGCATGTTGGTGATTTCGTCCACGCAGAATGGCAGGTTACGCATGATGGCCAGCCACTGCATCTTAGCGTTAAGCGTGTCCGACTTCTTAGCGATCAGTTCTGTTGGGTGTCCGTATACGCTCATAGCCATACGCAGGGCGGTGGTCTTACCCGTGCCGCTCTCAGGACTAACGAGGTTGATAGCCGCACCTGTCTGGCGCAAGAAGCGGAGCAGAGGCGCACCAAATGCGCTCAAGGCGGCGAATGCATGGCCTTCCATACCGGGACGCCCGTAAAGTGCCCAGACTTCCTTCCACTTATCCAGTGAGCCTACCGGACCCATCTGCTTTGCCATGTTGGCTGTTACATTCGACGGAGGGCTGTAAAGCACCCCATCCTTACTGATCTCCTGATCTCCGATAACAAACTTGCTGTTGTTGTCAGCCCATCCAAATTGATTACGCATAATTTCCATTTTCCTTATATCTTGCATTTTGATTACCGACTTAAGGGTGTAGTCCATCAACATATCGAAGGTCTTACCCGCAGCGACGATGCTGTAGGTAGAGATAGCCTTACGAAGCATATCTTTGGAGGTTACCTCATTGAGGGGAACCAAGAAGTCCTCGACACCATCCTGCGGTAGATGGCGACGGAAGACGATGATTTCACCGTTTTTCGCGTCCCGCATACGTTTTAAGGCATAAAAATCATAGGGGTATACGAGGATAGGGTCTGCCTCGGCACCATCCTCCCCCTTTGCACCTGCGCGCCAGATACCCCCACCCTCACCGCGAAAATAAGGGAATGGGTACTTGGGTATTGTTAGCGTCTCTGACCTTGGTCCTTCTGGCGTATCCAGAACAACATCAACGAGATCAGAGGTCGCTTCCTTGACAACTTTGCCAAGATACTTTGGCCCGAGGATTTGTCCCTTCCACTTACACCCTTGGCACAGCGCAGGTGTCTTACCTTCAAACTTGGCGCAGCTAGTTGCACCCCTGATGGTGGATACCTTAGCGTCCAGTAGGTCTGGGTCGTAGTCGGGATGCCCCTCGGACATCATATGAACTGCTTTGTCTGCGTCTTCGCACTGGGCAGCTACCGAGATGGCATGGAACCACTCGTAGTAGTCTATCGTGGCGCGGTTCGTGTAGGCATGAAGAAGCTGGTTGCAGCCGTCGCCCTTGGCACTACGCGTCATAATCTTGCTGAAGTTGAACTGTGTGCTGGCGCTCATGGCCTTACCAAGTTCGGTTGGCTCCCACTGCTTCTTAGGCGCAGCTTTCTTGACGCCCATAAGCTTAACGATCTCGTCAAAGCTAGTCGGCTCGGCGGGCCGCATTACCTCTACTGGCTTAGGTGTAGCGTCTTTATAGTTGTATGTCCCGGGTATCCTTAAGATACGTGACGCGTCGAACACGGCAGGGTCGACGTAAAAGTTATGGGTGTAGCATAGGTCACGTAGACGCTCAGCGGCAGGTTCCCATTCTTCGCGGGTCACATCTCGGTCAAGCGGCCAGTATGCGTGTATACCGCGTCCCGAACTCACGATGATTGGTTTGGGTAGACCGACAAGGTTACGGAACTCAAGCAGAGCTATGGCCCCATCACGCTGCGTAGCATACCCATCAGGGCGTCCGGTCTTGTCGCTTATAACCGCTTTGGCTTCACCGCAGTCGATGTCGAGCCACAAAGCACGTAGTGATAGCACGTTGTCTTTGGTGCGGCCTGCGTCCGTCTTAAACTTAGCCACCCCGAAGAACACATTGCATTCTTGGGCTAGGTACTGCGCAGCAACACGGTCAGCTTCCTCACGGGTTTCGACCAATGTTTGTTTAACTGCATTATCTTTGATGCCCACAATGGCAAACCATCCATCAGATGGCTGCACAGCAGACATTAGGTCAAAATTCTCCATGGCATCACTCTCTGTTGCGGGGTTTACCCGCCAACTAACTCACATCTTGGTAGGCTCAATTAGGCAGTTGAGCGATGTATTTTTGGATAAGCCCGATGAACTCGCCCTGCGGGACACTACCCCCGCAGAACCAGTTGTAAACAGTCTGACGAGTAGCACCCAGTTCGTTGGCAGCTTTGCTCACCGAGATTCCATGCTCAATGCACTTCCTCCCAAGCTGCACACCCAAGTGTCCCTCGTCAGCCTGTTGATTGGCTTCAACCAGCTTAATGCTGTAGCCGTAACTCATTACTACTCCCCATTACCCCATGCGCTGATAACCGACGCAAGGCTTTCCGATGCTGCCACAGTTTCGGGTTTGGATGCAACACGCTTTTTGGGTTCTTCGATTTCTTCGTCGGGTTCATCCGAACGAGAGACCTGTGGTGCTGGCTTAGGGGCGGGTGCCTCTGGCTGCTTCTTAACACCATCTTGCGCAGCTACGGTCAGTTCGCACAGACGCTTAGTTGCTGGGTCCTTCTGCACATCCTTGACTAAGGCGTACTCATCTTCGTTCAAACCACGCACAGGCGTGAAGAGAAGTTCCATGGAGTCAGCGTTCAAGTCGTAGCTGATGTTGGTGATTACCGTGTCTGGGCTTTCGTTGTGGCCCAGCAGATACCGCACGTAGCTTTCGAACGGATGCACGTTGCCGACACCCTTACCGAAGAGCGACTTAGCTGGCACGTTGAACTGATAAACTTCGCCAGATGCGTCACCAGCGAGTAGCACTGCGATGCGGCGCTGGAAGCGACAGGCGCGACCCTTACCGTTCTGGCCCGAGCCGACTACGTTCATATCGCATGATGCGCAGTTGGATGCTTGCTTGTTACCAGCAGATGCTTCTGGCTTGTCACCGTCGTTCGACCAGCAATCTGGCAACGTTGGCTTTGCATTGGGGTCGTATGCCCCAGCGTAGAATGTACGCGATACCTTGGGCAGTGCATGAACGATGATGACATTGATATCACCACGAACTGCATCACCAATCTGCTCACCGTTGATTAGGCGTTTGAACGTACCGTTGGTGTTGGTCTGGATACGACGCGATGTGGTACCACTGGTCGCAAGCGACTTAGCAAGTTCACTGAGTTCACGACGACCGACTGATGTTGAGACGGCACCGGCTTGCTTAAAGATAGATACTTCGTTTGACATGGGTATATCCCCTTACTTTCCTGTTGGTTTACGAACTTGGATAACAAATTTGCGATCAGCTTGTAGGCCAATCGGAAGCGAGTCTGGGTTTTCATCCAAGAACTGCTTCATGTTGCCGTTGTGGATGCGCTGCTCAAGGAGGAATGGCACATCGTTTTCACGAATGAACTCATACATCCTTTCCCAGTCGGTGGTCCAGTAACGGGTATTCACACGGCGGCTAACTGTACCCGCCGCTGTACGTAGGCTGTCAGCCTGTAGGGAATTACAAACCCCCAGCAGTGCATCACTGACAATGTCGAGTTGCTCACGCAGTCCAGATACATCTGCTTTGTGGGCTTCTTCTTTTTCCGAGATGGCTTCACGTATCTTACGGTACGCAGCCACCATCTCCTCAACGGATTTATCGGTATTCATGTTTTGCTCCTTGGTTGGCCTTCGTGTTCTTACAATGCTCTTTGACATTGTCAAGCACCATCAATCATCATCTGACGGTATAAGTCGATAATTCTTTCGTGATTGTTGATGTTCCCTTGCAGCATGGAGAAAAGGCGGTCCTCCACCTCGCTGCCCCTGATATGCACAATGGTCATTGCGTTCTTCTGTCCGGGGCGGTTGATGCGGGCGTTAGCTTGCAAGTAGGTTTCTACGCTTGTCACTGGGGCATACCAGATGATTGTGTCTGCTGCCGTAAGCGTAAGCCCGTGCGATGCAGCCTGTGGCTGGATGATAAGCACATGCGGGTCTTTGCGAGTCTGGAACTGGTCGACGATGTCGGAGCGCTTATTGAGCGGCACCTTACCGTTGATGACCTCACAGGATATGCCAGCCTTCTCCAGCTTGGCGCGTAGTAGTTCGATGGTGTGGGTGAATGGCACGAAGACCAGCACCTTGTTCGCAGCTTCCTCGATGACTTCGAGCACGACGTTAAGCCGGATCGACACATCGAACTCTATGACTTCTCCAGTATCCGCATAGACCGCACCACCGCTAATCTGAAGCAGCTTGTTAATCTTGACCGCTGCGTTGACCGCGCTGATTTCCTCGCCACCTGCCTCAATCAGCATCTCGTTCTTGAGTTGCAGGTAGTACTTCTTCTGCTGCGCTGTAAGCGGTGCCTCGCGTTCGATGAACGTAACCTCTGGTAAGTCTAGGCAGTCTTTCTTCTCGAACCGGATAGCGGGTTGCAGCACATTATGAACGACACGGTCTGAGTTAGGCTTCGGAACCCATTTGAACTGCGTCACTTTCATCATGACTTGGTCGCGGAATGCACCGTAAAAGGTAGGGCAATTCTGTGGGTTTACCAGCTTAGCTAAACCGTAGGCATCTATGGGGGACTGCGCAGCAGGCGTACCTGTAAGCATCCATAGGTATGGGTTGAGGTCTTTCATTATCACTGCCAGCGTCTTCCAACGGTTGGTCTGTGAGTTCTTGTAGGCGTTAGCCTCGTCCACGACGATCAAGTCAAAGTTACCGTTACGGATTGTATCTTCTACGATAGCTAGGCCGTCAAAGTTTAGGATGACGAAATCAGAACCAGCTTCGATAATCTTCTTGCGGGTCTTGGCATCACCATGAGCAACGCTGCACGAACGGTGCATCGCAAAGGTAAACAGGTCACGCTGCCATGCTGACTTCATGATTGACAGGGGGCACAACACGAGGACGCGCTTAATCTTACCTAAGTTCATCAGGTAGTCTGCTGCCCAGATGACGCTGGCCGTCTTACCTGTACCCTGCTCGTTGAAGCAGAAGGCGCGCCTGTTGGCTGTCAGGAAAGATGATGTGGTCTCTTGGTGCGCGAACGGCTTATACTTGCCTGTCCACTTGTAGTCGCGCATGATGGGGGACGGGGCGTTCTTGTAGCCTAAGCCAGCAAGGATTTGCACTTCGTGCATCCCCCACTTAACTGCCACCTTGTTGTCCTCGATTACTGCACTGTTCGGGATTACGTGGGTAATGATGTCAGGCTCGTTAGTCTCAAAGACTAACGCTTTATTGTCTACGATTTGCACGGTGTATCTCCACCTAGATGTTATTTCTTCTTTTTGCGTTCCCGCGTACTGACTTCGGAGACAAGGTTCTTCTTGCTGTCCCGTTTGAATGAGCGGTTGGCCGATGCGCTTTCTACACGCACACCGTTCTTATTGCTACCACCCTTATCAAATGCTTTGAGGTGGGAGACGTCTTTCCCGTCGCCCTTCTTGACCTTACCGGCCTTCATCATCTTGGCGCGGGCAGCGTTACGCGCAGCGCGGTTCTTCTTCTGCTGCTCAGTGCCTTGATACGTATCGTACTCTTTGCGGTAATCGCGGGCCATCATCGTCTCCGTGGTCTGTGGTGTTCACACTCTGTTACAGGGCACCAGCCACATAAAGGGCTGCTCTTTGGGTTCCACACGCCGCTAAGCTGGGCATGTTCCAAGCGACCTAGTTCGTCAACAAACACATTTAGGTATTCATCACGCTGCTCAGCAACGTGAACCTTCTTGATGAACTCGTTGCTCACTACATATGCCAGAGCAGACTTAATCGTCTTAAGGTCCGGGTAGTGCACGAACAACGCACCAGCCATGAGGTCAAGCTGCTTAGGGTCTGCGTACTTGGCGTTCTTGCCCGTCTTGTAGTCCACCATGTAGGCCGTGTCGCCGTTGATGATAACCAAGTCGACGATGCCGCGCCACCACACATCCTTAGCGAAGAAGCTGCACGGAGCGTAGCCAGTGGGCGTCTTCCTGACACCTAGCTTTAACTCCGTGTGCTTATCGCCTTCGATAGCAACGAGGCTGTCAACGATGGGCTGCATGTAGCCAAACTTCTTCGGGATGGGTGTGCCGTCCTTAACGAACAACTCGGCAGCTTCATGGACTGCGGTCCCATAGTCAGCAGCTTCCCCCGGCGTATCCTTAACGTCCTTAACCACTTTGAGGTGGAAGTACTTCTTCGGACATTGGTCAAAGGTCTTGATGCTGCTATAGGACCACGCTGTCATGTTATCTCGCTTTTCCTTGTAGGCGTTCAGCCACTAACGTAGCATATCCCGCTATATCAATCCAGCTATCTCGGTGCGCTGGGTTGCCATTTACGATACGGCTTATCTTTACCGCGATCATATCCAATGACAACAACTGATCGGGGTATAGATGCAGGTCGTTACGTGCGATGGCGTTATGCATGACACTTTTAATCTTGATGGCTGTATCTGCGGCTTGCATAAACGAGCCGTACTGGTCTTCCCTTTCGTCCAGTACAGTATCCAGTTCTTCCTTCTTAGTCTCCGCCTTAACCGCTTCTTCGTTTATGGCTTCGGCTACGGCTTCTTTAACCGCTGTTACGACTTCTCCTGCTGCTTCCGCCAGCTTCTTCTTAACTAAGTATATGTAGCTTTCACTAGTTTTAGCAAGCCGCTTAATAGTTTTAACGGAATAGCCTCGCTCCAACATAGATGTGACTAATGCTGCTTTGTTTTGTTTCGTCATTTCATTCGCTCCTTACTTTAGGTTTCCGCCCGATTTCAAAATGTCCCCGTTGTAAACATAGGTCCCAACGTGGTCCAATTTCACGAAGGGGTGGGCGTAGATTTTCCCCCCGTGTTTGCGAAACAGTTCGCAAAAGTGGTAGTCCTCTGACAATAGCGCACCGCTCTCGTCGATGCTTGTGGCAAAGAACTCGTGTGTCAGCGGCTTGTCGTACTCACCGTCTGGCTTGATGAATGATGTTACCCGATAGGTCGGCACGTGCGGTGCAAGGTGGTCGAATACCCCCCGCTTGATGAGCATGAAGCCTGTGCCGCCATGCCGCACTTCGATTGTACCGCGCTCGTCAGTCTCAACATGCGCATCACCTACCATGTTAAACACAAAGGCACCCGCGTGGTCTTGTATGTCATCCTTGCCAGCGGCCACTGCGCGTTTGACGCTATCCCAGTTCACTTCCTTCTTAGGGTAGATACCGCATACGATATCATCATCCACGGCCAGCAGGTGGGCGATAGCCTGTCCGTCGAAGCCAATGTCAGCGTCGATAAACATTAGGTAGTCGCAGTCTGTGGTTAAGAAAGAACGAGCAAGCTCGTTACGTGCCCGGGTGATAAGGCTCTCGTTCGTCATGTGCGCCCAGCGCACCTCGACACCCAGCTCACGCATTACGTTCATAGTGCTGAGCAAACCCATCACATACATACCAGTGCACATCCCGCCATACATGGGGGTGGCAATCATAATCTTAGGTCGTTTCTCTTCAGTCATTGCTCTCTGCTTCCTTAGCTTTTTGTATTCTTTTCAGCTTCCCGTAACGGCCCTCGACTGAAGCAATCGTAAGCCCCATCTGTTCCGCCATGTACGCTGGCCTTAGGCCGTGCTTGTAATACTCCAACAACTCTGCGTCCCTCTCGGGTGTCCATACTCGTTTGGGCACTACTTACCGCCTTTGAAACGGCCACGCTCGTCACGGTCAGTCAGCTTTTTTAGTTCTGCGTTGAGCCGCTCGTTCTCACGCTTGATGGGGGTAGCGTCACTACTAAGCCGCCCAATCGCATAGCTAACGAACACCAATACAAATACTGCTACAGTCGTAATCCAATCCATGTCCTTATCCTTTCTTGCGTAATACTAGTTGGTAACCAACGTGGACAATCTCTGCGGTCTCACCAAAGATGTTAGTGAAGGCGTCGATTGCAATCTTAGGGCGGTGCAGCGCATCGCGGGGGTTGCCCCACATATAGTCGTCGAACACCATCAGACCTTCACGCTTGAGCAACGGCCAAGCCATACACGCATCGGTCAGCACATCAGGTGCCTTGTGGCTTCCGTCGATGTAGATGAAGTCGTAGAAGCTACCGTGCCTAATCTTGTGTGCCAGTGCGAGAGTAGAAGTACCCTTTTGCTGGACGATAACGCGCTCTGGGAACTTTTTCGCAGCGACAATCAAGTTAGCGCGAAACCGCTCTTCCACTTCATTCATGTTCTCTTCGCCGTGTTCCTCGCCACCCATCCATGTGTCGATACAGTTAAGGCGGTCACCGTCTTGCATCATGTTCTCGGCAATCCAGATGCTGCTGCGTCCCTCAAAGGAACCGATCTCAAGGAAGTTACGCTTACCTGCTTCACCTGACAGCATAGGGGTAAGCTGGTTCCAGACTTCCGGTGCCCAGTTGAACCAGTCTTTTGTGAATTGATACTCGGTCATTTTTTAATTCCTAACGCTTGTTTGATTTGGTTGACTGCTGATGACGACAGTTTTGGTTGGATGAAGACGCCGCCATCAGCTTTGATACGCATAAGTTCCTTACCCCCCGCACCAATAGTCAGAGGCTGCGAAGGTGACTGGGTGCCGATGCCTACAGCTTGCGCTTGGTTGTACGCGCCTAGTTGGTTCGCGTAGGCGTTCTGTAGGCTTCCTTGCGCCTGTTGCATCATCTGCTGCTGTGTAAGCGCGAATGACTTTGAAAGATTACGCTCGTACTCGGCTTCTTCCTCTTGCTTGCGGCGTTCGTCGGGGCCATTGAGTAACTCATTCATTACATCTTCGTGGATTTCGCCCATTACGATGTCCCGCAGCTTTGCGTTTAGTGTAGCCTTGTCAGCCTCGCTCCCATAGTCCTGTATCATATCTATATGGGTGACCCATCGCTCCGGCCCCGACCCAACCCTAAACTCCTCTGGGTGGCTCTCCATCCGCTTGAGAAGCAGCTTCACTACGTCATGTGGTTCGCTCATCACTTTTCTCCTCGTGCAATCTTCTCGTAATGCTCCTTGAGCGTACTGTCGTTGACGGAAAGCAGTACCTCTAACAGCGCCTTTTCTAACTCTGCTATACGCTCCGGCCTCGTCTGCTTAGCGAGGCGCTTCGGGGTCTTGTAGTCAGGGTTGTTTTCTTTCCACTTGGCTCTCGCCATATCGTGACATGCCTTACATATCTTGGTTGTGCGATTTCCGGCTTTGCGGATTACGAGGTTTTCCCCCCGTAAGGTGTGTCCCCTTTTACAGGTTATCTTGTACTTGTACTTATGAAGCTTCTTACGCCCCAGCATGGGTAGTGGGGACACTGGCAGCAGGTCCTCCAATGACTCAAAATCACCCGCCATAACTTGCTCCTTCTTTGCTTTCACAGTTTAACGGCAGTGCTGTCGCCCACTTGGGACGCATACGCATACACTGCTCTACAAATTGCCGCGCCTTTGCGGCTTTCTCAGTAGGGGCAATCACCCCTATCGCGTCGTGCACGGTCATCACCACACGGTAGCTACGTGCAATCATCAGCATCTGCTCACCGATAATGATACGGGCCAAAGCTTGGCACACGTTCTCGATTAGCTTTCCGCCGTAGATGCGGGTGGGTAGGATAGCCTTACCCTTCCTCTGGTTGTAAACCATCTCGGGCTTACCGTTATCGCCATACACCCAGCGGAGGTCGGGGTACTTGAGGCTCAGCCCGTTGGGCAGCTTGATACCGTCTGCACCGCACACCGTCAGCACATTCTCCCGCCCTATCAAGGCCGTTTGGTTGTTCGCCATAGCATCCAGAGCGTCACCAGCCTCACGCCATAGTTTTGGGATCATGGAATAGGTCTCTCGGTATACGCTAATAATACGTTTGCACTCGGCCAGTTCCATATCGACACCGAACGTCTTTAGCTGTGCCTTGAATTTGTCAGCCCCCATGCCGTAGCCACAGCCCAAGATGGTTGTCTTACCCACGAACCGCTGGCCGTCCGTCACCCCATCAATAGGCACACCGTAGATAGATGATGCCATAATCCGGTACACATCTTCGCCTCGGTCAAATGCGTCTACGAGGTCGTTCTGCCCTGCCAGCCACGCCAAGGTCCGTGCTTCAATCTGGCTGCTATCGCAGTCGATAAAGTTATGCCCCTCCGGTGCCAGCATCGCCTTCTTCAATGGTGACTTGCGAGGTAGGTTCTGAAGGTTAACCTTGTCGTCCCCTCCCCATCGCCCAGTATGTGCAGCGTAGTAACGCAGAGGTACAGGTAATGTCCCACGCTCGGCAATGGCAACAAAGCGCTCCGTGCGCGTCTCCTCAAGGGTAGACTTTACACCTAGCCGCGCAGCCACAAGCGCTTGAACGACCGGGTTCTCATGTTCCAACAACGCCTTGAACGCTTCGTCAGTCTTGGCGAACGCGAACGCTTCCTTACCAGTTGCAGGGCTAATCTTCGTTGGTGGCTCGACACCGCACTTGCGCAGCAGGTCGGCCAGCTTGGGGTTGGACATGATGTCCGCCTTGTCCACGAGCGCCTTACCTAGTAGTTGTTCCTTGGTACTCTTCACAATAGACAGGTGGTTTGTGAGGACTTGTTTGTCTAAGACCAGTACCGGCTCAGTAAACATACGGATGGTCAGGTCGATAAGCTGCAACTCTACGAGGGGGAAGCCATCAGCAAGGCACTTGAATAAACTATGGGTGAGGTCTGCATCGTTACGGCAGTATTCTCCGTATCTGGCTAAGTCTTTGGCGTTGAAATCCAATCGCTGTTTGCCCAGTGCGTTAAGAATTTCAGTGCCTATCGCTCCCACCTGATGGTATTCGGCCAGCGCCTTGAGGCTACCACCCACTTCCGTTCCATGCTTGGCTCTTGCCATAGACAACGTATCAGCAATGCGCTTGGGGCGGATGTCGAACTGCCAGTTAAGGATAGCCATGTCGAACACAGCGTTATGCGCCACAGCCACAGCATCGTCCCATGGGAATTGGCTAAGGAACATCTTGGTCGCGGCCTTCGGGCCGCTGAACCATTGGGCCTCGCCTTCGTCAACCTTTACAGCTACGCCGATAGTCTCAAAGCGCTCATCACGGATATATTCCTCCGTTGTCAGCTTGGACAGACTGAACGCTCGGTCATAGTAGGTCTCGAAGTCGATTGTGATTATCTGCACAGCAGAAGTTCCAGTTCACGAATTGCCCACTGGATGCCTTGTATCTCTACGCCCATGTCATGAAGACCATGTGCGTCCTTGGCATGGAGGAACACCTCCGACATATCCCAGCATACAGCTTCGCGCTTACGCAGCGCCTCAATGCGTTCTTTAATCACAGCATCCTCCCAATCTCAATGCCCTTACGGATGCCCTGCTCAACGAGGCGCATCCAGATTGTGTGGTCGTAGTCACCGATTAGGTATAGCTGGCTCTCGCCATTGTCCTGCTTGTCGCATTGCGCGGCACAGATACGCCGTGCGGCCTGTGTGATTAACATATCATCTTCGTTGGTCACGTCGCCTCTCCTATGACAGTATTCTTAAGCTTGCGCACGATGTCGCGCACCATGTCCCAGTTGTCTTCGTTCGCCACGACAGCCACGCCACCGCAACGGCGGATGTGTTCAATCTCGCGGGTTTGAAGGGCGGTCAGCTTGCCACTACCTGCCTTGCACTCAATGGCGAGGAAGTGTCCGTTTACACAGGCTATGATATCTGGAACGCCACTGCGTCCGTAGCCGTGCGTTGCTGGAAAAAAGTAATATACATCCTCGGACTTGAGGACGGACACGACCTTATCCTTGACTACCTTTTCGGGGGTTTTAGCCAACGTCTGGTGCCTTCTTGATTAGGCCCCTAGCTATTGCCGCTTCTTGGGTTTCCCTAGCGTGGTTAAGGAACGCTCGCATGTTAATGTGGCGGCAGTGATGCACATCATCTACAGTCCCGTCTGGGCATAAAATAGCGTAGCTGCTCTCGTATGTGCCATCTAAAGTGACTGCCTCTGTAAACGAATAAATGTCACCGCCCTCGCGCTTATAAGTTACTATGCGCCATCCGATAACATCACTTAGCCATGTTTCTGGCATTTCTGTCGGGATGTCATCATCCGAATATGCGTCGACAAATACCATCTTGTAACCCGCTTGCGCGGGGATGACTGTGGCGTTGATAAGTTCTGGTTCTCTCATGTGGTTGCTCCTTGTTAGGAAGGCCACCTTACACCATGCTTTTACATTGTCAAACATCAAAAAATAAAAAAGATAAAAAAAGACCGCCACGAGGGCGGTCCAGTGTAACTAAGTTAGGAGCGATCATTTATTTATTGGCTTCTGCATACTCCGTTAGGACTTCACGCATCTTGGCCGTGAAGTTCGGTTGTGCTTTATAGTAGTCGAGGATGTCCGTCCGCAGCCGCAGGTTTGTCAGGCTCATGGCGGGGCGCTTGCCCAGCCCACGCTGCCCTCGGTATCGTTTAGTTTCTTCAGTCACATCATGTCCTCCCCAGTAATAAAGTATGTATCTTTCGCGCAGTGGACGCCCATGTCGGGGACATACTGCCTAAGTTCCGTCAGCTTGAGTATACCCAGCTTGCGGCGCACCTCGGCTGGCAGTTCCTCTGGTGCTTTTATCTGTACATCTGTTTTGTCGTCCTTGCCAGTTCGCACTACAAGATAATCGCTAGGCCGCACAAGTATAGTGACGCCACCACCATCGGGTCGGAACGACTCGCCCATCTCCTTGGCCTTCATAGCAGCCGCGTATAGTTCTGGAAGTTCGGGGTCAAACTCAAGACCCGCCTCCGTGAACATCGGGGATAGCGTATCCCAGTTATACATAACAAAGTTAGTCATCTGCTGGTTTAGCTTGGAGTATGGGTTCATAAACTTCTTATGCGCTTCAGCCGCTGTTTGCCCTACCACGCTACCCGCAAGAGCCATACGCTCCCGCACAATCTCGGTGGTATCCTTCGGGCGGAAGTTCTTGAGCACATCCTTCACTGCCTTATCCAACTTCGTGCTCTTAGACCAAGCCCCACGCTGCCGCTTGGCACTCAGCCTCTCGTTGTCGTAGGTGTAGTTAAGCTGGCTCTCGCCACCACGGTAAGTGTAGGTGGTATCAAGTTCTCCCAGTATCTCGTCATTCTCTGTGTATACTTGAAGAGCACCAAACGCAGGGGTGTTGGTTCCATCGTCTTGAAGCACCATACCCGCCCGCTGCCTAGCCACAAACTTCCACTTGGGACGCTGTGTTAGTATCGCGTCCACTAAGGGTGCAAGCTTAGGTGCAAGCACCGCTGGCCCTTGATATGGGTTACCCTGTGCCTTGTATTCCCGCCTGTATACGGTTTTGTATCCGTCGAGTTCGGTATATGTGTAGCCTTCGTAATTCATTGTCATGTTAGTCTTCCTTTACCAGTCATAGCCCTTGAGGATGTCATCGACCTTTTGCTTTAGGTCTACGCGAACACCCACTTCCTCTTTAATGTCGTCGATATCGACGTTGATTAGCGCCTGTTCCAGTTGCCGCCGCGCAGCCTCCAGCTTGGGGTCGCCCGTAATGTTTAGGTGGGTCAGCATCCCGCACATGTCTTGCGCGTTGGTAATGAACGTGTCGTGCCACCGCTTCTTAGTCTCGTCATCGCTATCGGTCAGCTTGGCGCTCATGCCAGACAACATAGTGTGCAGCTTCTCCCATGGGGACCGCATGGCTTCCTCGATACGTGTAACAAAGTTAGTATCGTATTCCTTACGTATCTCGTCCATGTCCTGCTTTGGTATGTCTAAGCGGAAGTCGCCCGACTCTGGAACGGGAGAGAACACAAGGCGGAAGTCAAACTTGCCCATCACCTCGTCAACATGCGGGTAGTCATCAGGGTTATGTAGGTCGCCCATTGATAGTATCCGTGTGGCCAGCAGCCTCGGATATTCCATGCGAAACTTATCCTTCATGCGCATGAACGTATCGCGCCGCGTGTTGGCGTCTGCCTTGTAGTCGAGAAACAGACTTGTGGGTAACAGGCGAGGGCCACGGTCAGACCAAGGTAGCGTCCGTGTGTTGTGCCACTGGCGACAGCCAGCAGCGAAGTCCGCTATGTCCTTCCGTAACGAAGTGCCAGCCATCAGGTTCTTGCGCACCTGCGCTGCGTTTGCGTCTGCTCTGTTGTCAGCAGTTAGCTTGTTGGTCGCGTCCTTGTCCAGCTTGTTAGCCGTCCAGACGGAGATGTTCAGTTCGACAAGAACCGATGAAGAACTAATACTCATATGCTTGCTCCTTCTTGAATAGGTGTAACTTAGTTAGGTGTGACCTACTGACTCGTGTTTTTATTTCTCTTCGGGCTTACCCGCCAGTTTTGCCATGCGGTATAGACCGTCAGGCATCATCGTAATGTCGCGCATCTCGCTACTCATGTCCTGCTCCCAGACATAGTAAGACGTGCCGCCATCATCTGTTGAACGGTATTTCCTGTGATAATGTTCGGCTTTGGCTAGGATGTTATGTATAGTCAGTGCATCCTCTGCCTCCACGACAAAGCTGTCGTAGCCGTAACGTATGATTGCTTTAGCCATTGGTTTTCTCCTTAACCTTTGATGTGAACAGTCTTGCCGACAGGCGAGACAATCTTGCTGCTGCTGTAGTTGGTCTCGGTGATAACCCACAGGATTGGCGCTTCCCACTGGTCGCCCCAGTTGCCGATGTATCCGTCTGTCAGTTGGATGATGCACTCTGGCTTGATTTGCTTTTCCTTGAGGTAGCGCATCATGCAGGTCGGGTCGGTTCCACCGCCTCCCATTGGCTTAGTAGAGCTAACAAGGTTAGACATCGTTGCCATGTCGTAGACCTCATGCCCAGCTACGGCCCCGTCCCAATAGATAAGGTCGAGCGCATCAGGGTGAACGTCCTCCACGATAGACTTGACCTCGGACAGGAACGTGTTGAGTTCCTGCACACCGATAGACCCCGATGTGTCGATACCGACAACGATGTGGCCCACCTTCTCACCTACTAGGCTAGGCATATACACATCTTGCGCGAGCATACGGCGATTGACCCTGCGCCATGACGATGTGTCCTTGGCATTGCAGAACGACGATACAAATTCACGCAACGCTTCGCGCCAGTCTATCTGCGGCTGCAACAGTTCGCCCAGTTCGCGGCTTAGTCCGCCTCCCCCTGCGCCGTTCACCTTTTGGTCAGTGATGATACCCTGCCGCAACGCTTGGTCTATCTCGCGTTCGAGTTCCTTCTTCTCCTCGCCGCTTATCTCGGCTGCGCCTTCCCAGTCGTGTTCGTCGAAGCCTTCGCCGCCTTCACCTTCGCCGCCTTCTTCCTTCTCCTGCTTCAGTATGTCGAAGACTTGCTTGGTGTGCATACCTTTGAAGCGTGGGTCATACAGGCCCATCCGCGAACCATCCTCGTGGCGGGGAAACGCTATGACAGTTTCACCTACGTCAATATCCACAAGCATCAGGTTGATGACGTAGTCACAAGCCATGTTCGCCAGCTTGGGGTCTTCCTTGTATAGCTTGGCCCATGTGGTCAGGTGGTGGAACGCTTTGTGCAGGTTCTCGTGTAGTATGACAAAGCCAAGGGTCTTGTGGTCTAACTTTGTTATGAACTCCAAGCCATACATCTCGTCGCGGCCATTGGTGCAAGCCGTAGGTATGCCCTCGACTACACTGGTCTTGCCCACCATCATGATGCCTGACCACAATGCGAACTTGGGGTTGCGCATTAAGTCAATCTTGACCTTCTTCAGCTTGCGCTCTGCTTTCTGTAAATCCATGATATTCTTGCTCCTGCTCTGATAGACAAGTAGTTAGGTTTTGGTTTGAATGGTGGTCTACGACTTCATGGAACTTACGCCACGCAGCTATCTCGTCGATTGCGTCGATGAGGCTGCGCCACATACGTCCTTCCCGCTTGTAGTAAACTGAGTATCGCTTGAGGGAGGCATCGTTACCGGACGCTCTCCCCCACAGCTTCACTGCGAGTATGTCGATACTCACAGCAGGTCTTCGTTTTCCTGCATCCAGTTACCAAAGGCCGATGAGGTGAAGGCGATGCTCTGCTTGCTTGGGTTCTTGGCGATGTTGATAGCAAAGGTAGCTTGCCACTCTGGTTCGAACCGTTCGAGATACGCCATGAGCGGGGTCATGGTTTCCTTAGTCACCTTGGCGATTGCACCGAAGATAAGCACCGCACATGCCCCAGCCGATGTGGGTAGCGCAGCAGACTTAGGGCTGGCTATGATGCTGTCCCATGTCGGTAGCTGGTCTTGGTAGGCGATGAAGGCTTGCATATCACGAGCTGCCGCTTCCCCTATTGTGCCTGACAGAGCAGCAGTAAGAGCATTGGATGAGATATGCTCCCGCTTGCTAACAATGTTAGAACTGCGCGACAAAGAACGGGGCGAGACGTAGGACTTCTGCATGGCCTTGGGATTGTAGATGTATGGGTTATCACCCTGCCCACCCTCGGTGTATGACGACAGTGCTTGCGGGAACTGCTTTACCCACGCCATGACAACGGGGTCGATGTTGTTGTTCACCGCCCAGCCAAGCCACTGGTCGCTGTCTGGTTTGGCCACGCGCACCTTGGTCACGCGGTTGAGGGTGTGGCCCTTGATGACATCGCCCACGCCATCGGTTGATAGGTTCGATGTGAGGAACACGATGGAACCATCGGTCAAGGCAACGTCACCCAAGCGGCGGTTGTGTTCTTCGAGTAAGGGGTGAAGCATATTCTGCACAGGTGGTGGGGCCTTGGCAAACTCGTCGAGCATGATGACCACTGGCTTGCCCGTCTGCAACTGGAGCGCAGCATTGGGGAAATACTCTGTTACCCGTAACTCGCGGTTTGGGGCTGGCATGGCGATGTCGCCAAGGTCTTTCTGCGCACAGTCAAAGTAAGCGTAGGCATAGCCATCACCCAGCTTGGCTTTGAGCGACTTCATGATGCTGGACTTGCCAATCCCAGGTTCACCTTCGAGTAGGAAGATGTTGTCAGGGATGGAGACGATGAGGCTGGCTGCTTCGTCGAGGCTGATGTTCGAACCAAAATCAATAGACATAGTAGATGCTCCGTATTTCTAACTTTGTTAGGTTTTTAGGTTGGTTAGGTTTAAGTTGGCGGTTTTCCGCTGTTTTTTCTTTTATTTATAGCACAATATACTGGCTAAGTCAACCGATGTGGGCAGTCGTGTGACCACCCTTCACTTGAACCATGCACCGTATGGGTCGCGCTTTGCTGAATCGCTGCTGCTTACCACCTTCTCCAGCACATCGTGCCTGTGCGCGAACAACAGGAACTTGTTGTAGAAGTCCCCAATGGCGTAGTCGTATACTTGGATACCCGTAGGAGGAACGTAGCCAGTGCTTGATGCCCCACGGATGATATGCGCAAAGGCTTTGTAGTGCTGCTCTGGGTCGTCGCTTATCATCATAGTGCGCACCGCTTGCGCAGTGTCGTCGCCACTTCGTCTAAAGTGCAGCCGTTGGGAATAGTTAGTCGGGATATCTAGGCTTTTCAGTTCGTCGACGCTGATAGTAACGACACGCTCGACCACGGTGTCGCCAGTCCAGTGCTGCTTCTCGGTTATCTCGGTGCGAAGCTTGACCATATTGCGTAGGTAGCGCGTGAAGGATGCGTAAGACTTCCTAACTAAGTTAGACTTCTCACGATTTACCTTGTGCGTGAACGCTGGGGCTACGTCACTTGTTACCCACTGGCGCGTGATTGCATCTAGGTGGAACACCATGTCCGTGTTGAGCGGCATGATATACTCACCAGCCACGGCTGTCTCCATCGGGTTGCCCTTGTAGAAGCACTTGACCCATGCGTTGTGGTCATAGGTGCGCACCTCCATCATGAGCAACTGCCCAAGGAACTCGTGCATCCCTATGTTCGCGTAGCCGCCTATGTTTATTACGATATCCCCATTGGGCCTGTAGCGCACTGCGTCTGTGTGGCCATTCAGCCGTATGACAATGTCCTGCGTGTCCTCATCCTTGCGGATGTTCATATACTTCTTATTGCGGACACCCAGCGGCTTCGTGCCGTTCTTGTCTCCCCTGATAGGTGTAATCTGACTTTCCCAGCGTGCCGCTTGGTCGTAGTCGAGCAGGGCGTTGAAGCCCCATGTGCGGTATTGTCCGTATGCCATACTCTGTCTCCTTCTCACTTTGTTAGGTGTTTGCGGTTTCCCAAGCATTACGCTCGGCTTCTTGTTCGAGGCGGATGCGCTCTTCGTTCTGCACTTGAATGCGGAAGTGGTCTTTGTTCAGGCCCCATAGTCCTGTCTCACGCCCATAGGTGGCTACTGCCTTACCTAACTCTTGCTCTGTTGTGCGTAGCTCTGCGCGTAGCCTGTCATACTTACGTAGCAGTATCTTTGCTTTTAGTTTGGTGGGTAGTTCCTTAACCATTTTCATTCCTCACTTTGTTAGGTCTTCGGGCGCTGTAAGCGCGGTTGGCTTATCGTTCCACTGCTCGCAGCTACTGCACTGCCACTGTATCGGCGTAGCTGCCATCGGGTCGCACCCTTCCCCGCAACACTCGCATGGCGTGTAGCTACAGTAGTATTCGTTCATGTATGCTTCCATCTCGCGCATGAAGAGCAAGACTTCTTCGGGTGTAACTACACCCAGTTCGGCTATCTGTTCTGGCGTAGCCTTTGGTCGGCTCGGGTTTAGGCCACGAGCGTGTTTCATGATGTATGCGTCGAGTTCTTTCTTCCAATCACTCATTGTCTTTCTCCTCATTCAAAAATGAATCTACGTTCTACATTGCTGCGGTGGTCGGCGTAGCTGCTACTCTCCCTTTGGACATCATCAGTGTCCTCACCGATACGCACAAACTCATACTGAGCACGGTGGTCTCGCTCGTCGCTACGGAATGCTGCGCTGAACAACGCGAACGAATCACTAACTTTGTTAGGGTGGTCGTAGTCTTCATACCATTTGACATCGGTGTAGGTGAGCAGGATGTGGTCGTCGCCGTATTCAATCTCTGCGCACCATTCACCCTTGGCTTCCTCGACAGGGTATGTCTCCTCGAACCACAGCTTGAGCGCAGCGAACGGGAGCAAGGGATTGTCAGTGGTAGGTGGTGTGTCGTGCGTCCCCTTGGTTAGATAGAACGCGATGTGGACGTCTGAACGATAGCCCATTAGCCTTGCTCCTTCTTCAGCAGGTCGTAGGCTTGCGCGGAGGTCATGCCCTTGAACCGCCCCGTGTCGAACTCACCGTCAAGTTCGCGGATTGTCTTGAGATACCACTCATGGGACTCG
>Ga0181358_1000209_pt1 | contig 26586 bp, 39 predicted proteins | sample Fa13VDMM110SD_FD_130096 | JGI IMG/M metagenome (GOLD analysis project Ga0181358, IMG submission 130096) | Freshwater viral communities from Lake Michigan, USA - Fa13.VD.MM110.S.D | ecosystem: Environmental > Aquatic > Freshwater > Lake | place: USA: Michigan | collected 2013-09-24 | reverse complement strand
TTCAAATACAAGCCCGTAAATCTTAAATGATACTAAATTAGCTCACTATTATTGCAAGTAATCATTGAACGTTCTGTAATATTCTTATCGATCCATCGACCGATATATTCTTTGCTGTCTTGATTATGTATAATCTGTGGCTGTCTTTTAAGCTCTAGCTCAGCTACTCTTTTTTTAAGCTCGCTGATTTCTATTACAAAAGCCTCAAGTTCGATTCCAATTAAACTTTTAAGGTGATCTATATTATGCATACCTTATTATATGATGGTTCCTTTTAGTTCAAGCTATAAGAGCGTAGTATTTTATAACTCAGCAGCTTGAAAGTGCATCCAATCATAATTTTTTTCTCGTCCTAAGCTAATCCATCCCTCTGACTCTACAATCTTCCAGAACGGCTCATACTCAGGCTTAGCAAAATACGCTTTATCCTTATTCCATTTTAATTGATTACGGTCAGGATCAAGATCAATCGCTGCTCCCCAAGAATGAATACTCCAAGATGAACCTCCGCGCATTTTACGTACATTTAAACACCCACCAAAGACGTCTAATTTTAACTTTTTAATTTCTTCTAGTCCGTAGTGATCAAGTGTATTCTTTAAGATGCGTTCTAAAGAGTCTTTAACTTTTTTATGGCAGGTAAGTTTAGTAACTTTACTATCCAAATCCCACGCTAATTTCATTTCATACGGTAAAACTAATGATGTTTGATTAGTTCCAACTTCACCATAAAACTTTACCATATCAGCGTAATTTTGTTTTGGCCAATTATTATTTGACATAGTAATAGTATTTAGTTCGGTTTGAACTTTATCAGAAGATTCATTACCTTTAGATTTTATAATAGCTTGTTCTATAGCATCCCAAGTTGCAGGTCCATCTCTTCCATCAACTGTTAAACCTAAAGCTCTTTGAACATTAGATACCTTTTGCTTTTTATTAGAAAACTGCATATAACAAGTATATTTATCGTATTAGACATAAATATATTTGTTATGGAACAATTATTATCATTATTACAAGGCAACCCATGGTTTACTATCTTTACCGCAGTAGTAACGCTAGCTTCAGCTATAGCTGCTGTTATACCCACTCCAAAACCTGGAACATTTCTCGCTAAATTATATGTCTTTATAGACATAGCCGCTTTAAACATCGGTAAAGCAAAAGATAAAGGAAAATAATGGATCTTTTAGGGTTAATAAAGAGCGCTTTGTCTGCTTTAGCTTCTTATTTAGAGTTAAAGAATAAGGCGTTCTATTATGATATAATTCAAAAATCAAAAAATAGACAGAAGGAATTAATAAATGAAATTGAAGAACTACGCTCTAAGCGGACTAATGATAGCAATGATCGCGCTGACATCTTGCGGTCCGAACTTATCAACGAACGTAAAACCCTTGAACATCTATCAGCCAGCTATTCTCTTTCTGGAAAAGGATAAATCTGTTATAACCAGAGAGGGTATATATACTCCTCAGACGGATGAAGTGTGGCACTCTGATGCTCGTTATAGAAAGTTAGAAAGAGAGCTGTATTGAGCTCTCTTTATTTACTTCGGTATATATTTGTCAGGATCTTTTAAAAACCTTTTACCTAAGTTAACTATTCCCTGTATTACTTCTGGTGATATAACTCCAGTTATGCCATAGATTACAGCTTTATGTAAATCTAAAAGATTTAAATCGTGTATCAACGCCCACATAATAGTAGATGTCAGCGATGCTACAAAAATTTTCTTTAATTGACATACTATACCGGTTTTGTCGTTTGTAGATAAAAGGCGTGCAAGCATTGATGCAGCACCTATTACTGGAATAACCCAGCCGCCATCTAAAAACTCCCCTATTAAAGATTTTTCTGGTTCCATTTATATTATTTATGGCTCTATAATATAAATTTTCATATATTCGGGCTTATTACGAGCATGAATATGTACCTTATTAGGAGTTGTAACATAAACATCGAATACATAGGATTTATTACGAGATGCTACTTTCTCTGTAACAGCTACCCCTCTATCTTGAACTATAAATATACCGTCACCTACTATATTTTTAAGTGCTGGGATATATACTTTTGTACCAAACTTAAAGTTAGGATGCGCAGCTATAGTTACTCCTTCCTTAGCATACTTTGTCTTAGTACAAGCAACCTTATTGCCCCATCTTTTGTCTGTACTATAATAAGTTATCCTAGCAGTATAAGTGTTTACCTCAGCTTTTATAGATAACATTAATGCCACAAATGTAATAAGAAAGTATTTCATAACTTAATTTCTACTATTTGGTTTATATCTATTATACTACTAACGCAGTCATCGAAATCCACCACCGAATATTGATGAAAGTGTCCGCAGTAATGGCGCTTTGCACCAGATAATTTAATTAATATATCGTGTTGCTTTCTCTCTTCCATACACTCGTCCCAAAGCGTTGAATCTTTATGTAAAAGAGAAGTAACAAGGTTAGGTTTACTTAAAGGTCCACTCCAGGTTGGAGCTGAGTGTGTTATAAGTATGTCGCATTTAGTAATCTTTTTGTAATCTAATTTTAACGGCTCATCTTTCCAATATGAAATACCCTCCTTGCGAAGAGATCTATCAATACTCAAAGCCCCACCTACAAATAAGAATCTCTTACCTTCTAAGATAAGAGTTGTATAGTCAGCAAGCAATTTAAAATGACTATACGATATCGCTCCAGTAAAATAAGACGGATCGTCATGATTGCCGCGGATACCTAAAAATTCAATATTTTTGCTTTTTAAAAAATTATTTACATGAATATTTTGACGCTCTTGCTTTGCTGCATTTAGAAACCCAATACCTATATCACCTACACTAATTAAAGTACAGTTACATATATTAGCTCTTTCTATTGTAGAAAATAGAGAGTCCCAGTCGCCATGAATATCCCCTAGTGCAAATACTCCCATAATATAATTATAATTGTGTTCCTTGTTAGATTAAGTATCTTAGGCAACCTTATAACCATATTTTTTTGCCTGTGATGGAGATAGCGTAACATACCACCCTCCCTTTTTATACATTTTACCTGGTTTGCCAGTATATTGGCAAGTACGGCTTGATAAGAATTCAGCATATCTAATCATACCATCAACTTCTTCATCTCCTCCGCTATGGTAAACTCTAAGAGTTCCATACTTTTCTTTACACTGGTTTATAATAACAGCAGGTGGATGTTCCTTAATGTAAAGATCGTTGTAATTAAACAACTTTAAATTAAGAGCATTTAATGCACTACAGATATTTGACCTCCAACATTTTGGTGGTTTATTATTAATAGTAATTGGCTGACGTTGTGCTAGTAGTCTGCAAACTGGATTCAGTATATAGTTACGATACTTGCGTTGACAATTAATCGCGAACTTACGTTTAGGGTTAGGTCTAGAGCGTGTAGTTGTTTTTATATAGTTATTAATACATCCAAACAGCGATTCAACGATAGGAAGCCACCCTTCAGGACAATCATTCCAACAGCGCTGATGCTGTGGTAGTAGTTCTCCGGCTTCGTCTTTAGGGAATAACTCTGGATACTTCTTAAAGAAATATTCATCAAAATTAAAATCTGCTTCTTCCATATTCTTTACTTTTATTATGCTTTATATTTATATTTCATTCTTAAACTTCACCATTCAAGACTTCATTCAGATTATGTCTTAACATACGATATGACGACATCAAAAAATTAATTGGATCCTGAACACCAATTTGACTACCCTGACACTCATTTACAATATAATTAGTTACTGCCTCTTCTAATGCAGATAGTCTCTTACTCTCATTTACATATCGCGTAATCTTATCAGGTATAGCTGAATAGATTAGATTCTCTTCAGTAATTGGAATTCGTTCATATATTTCGATCAGCAATTCTTTTATCTGCTGCTCCGTTAGATCAGATATAGCTTCAATTGTAGTTTTCATCGTCTTTAAATAGTTTATCGATTTTTTCTAGATTATCAACTATAGAGTCTTGTGACATTGCAATATTACGAGCGATATATAAACGACTACAAATATCTTTAAGAATTGAAAGTTGTGTCAACGAGTCATATCTATGAATATGCTTTAAATCTACTTTATCTGGAACAGGCATATGCTTATTATAATATAGTTCCTTTAGCGGTAAGAGTTATCATAAACATATTATTGACTAATTTATCTCAAAGAGCTGGTATTATATAATCCTTACTTAGCATAAGTATGTATCTGTTATTTTATTCCAAAAAATAAACTACCCCACATAATTAGAGATAGACTTATAAATATCATCTGCACCCTGTATTTGCTCAATCTCGCCTGTATCCTTTATAACGATTAGCCTCGGTACAGCCTTAATATTATGCTCCTTAAAGAAGTCACGATCTTTATCAGCGTCTTTAATTTCAACCTTATCATAAAGATTATTATCTTTTAACCGTTTGCTTAAGCCGTGACAAGGTCCACACCAATTTGCGCTAGCTAAAATAAGCTTACACGTAGTAGGAGCTTCCTTATTAAAAATATTATCCCAACCCTCTCTAAATTTTGAATTAGTGGGCTCTGTCTTAATTACTTTACCTGTAATGTCATTTTTTGCTATATTATTCATATTCTAAAAGGTTTTTAACTCTCTACATACCAGATATCATATCTGATTCTATATTCCGAAATCTTTTGCTTAATGCTACCTAACGTTTCAATCATATCGTTCTCATCCATTATAGTTTTATTACAAGCATCATATATATAATCAATTAACTGTTGGTCAGATGATGGAGTTTTTTTACGACTTTCTCTTAACTCCTTCTCCCTTTCAGCGCGACTTCGTGCAGCATCTAACTTACGCTCTTTAAATTCCTCATCAGAGTATTTTTTTGGGACTTTGTGATCGACCTGTTCAATGGGTTCTATAAGTTTTCCATTTTTGAGTTTAGCACAGTATTCAACCCACCCGTTATCAAAACGCATCCAGCGGTCATTAGCTTTAACATTACCAGTATCATATTCCGGGTGTTTATAAGATTCGTAAAAATTAATAGTTCCGGTATAATTTTCCTTCTCCCACCATTCTTTATCAGCTACAAATTTACCAAGCGCTGCCATTCTCTCAGAGAACCCCGCGCCGTCCTCAGCTGGTGTACCTTCTTGCCAATGACCCTCAAACTTTTCTAACCAAAGTTGACCTTTTTTATCAATTTTATACATTGATAATCCTTGATTAGGGGTGTCCTTAGTTTGAAAAACTAAATTTTTTGCTTTTAGCTCTTGTGGTAGCTTAGGAAGAGCTAGTTCTACTGTAATATGATCAAACATTCCCATAATTTTATTTTGTTAAAGATTGTGCTACTATTAATCCTAGATTAGATATTGCATACCCTCCCCAAACTACACCCCATGCGTAGTTTTGTTTATAGCAATGCACTATACTTACACAAGTATATAGTATGAACGCTAAAAATACAACTATATTTTCAAATGTTAAATGCATATCTGTATTATTTTAGTTATAAGAAAGTTAAGTCAGAATTAAACAGATATACTCTTTGAGAAATTCTTAACACAACTACGAGCACCAGACGGTATAAAATATTTTTTATTACGCTCCCAGGACTCAGCAGTATGAATTTCTATTTCACATCCAGTCTTATGACCGTAAACCTGCCTACCTTTAGGTTTAGGAACGTCCGGACCCGTAAAGGCACAAGTTCTACAAGTTTTCAAGTTTAGTTCTAATCTACCTTTTTCAATTAAGTTTCCACATCCGCAGTTCATATCTTATTATATTAGAGGTCCTTATTGATCGCCTATGTTAATCATCCAGGACATAATTTCATAATGAAATGCCTTCTCAGAAATTTCCTTTTTTACACTTATGTATTCAATAGGCTCTACACCGTTTCCCTCCTTATATATCATAATTCGGCTGGTGTCCTCTTCAATTTCAAATCTATATTTACCTATTACTTCTTTATACATTATCCTCATTCTCTCTATTTTCTTGTAGTATAGACAACATATTGGCAGCAAACGCAATTTTAATTAAAGGGTCAATATTTTCTAGCAACTCACCTACGACATTATTTATAATATTAAACATTTTTAAATTTAAAAACACTGCATTACCATTAACTAGGTCATATGCCATATCAACTAAAACTCCTGTTTGTGAATCGTGCATATCAATCATTCTAAACTTATACATTAGGCTACAAGGATCTCTAAGGCTTTATTAGAGAGACTTTCAGTTGAGAGAGTACGTATAAGCTTTTCCGGAGTAAACTTATTACGAGATTCATATTCTGTAACAGCATTAAGTGCATCCCACATCGTTTTACCCTCATTACCCACACCTCTTGAGAAGCGCTCAACAATATTCTCTCTCTTATTAAGCAATTTAGTTGATGCTTTATCATTTTTTGGATCTGGCAAAATACGCTGAATAAGCTGTCTCATCTGATCTTCGTTATATTTTTTATTTTGAAGCATCTCTACAGTCTTATTGAAAGTTTTAACGATATTAATATTATTCTCTATCTTATTAATAAGACCACTAACCTTTTCCTCAAAGGAGAAGGAGTGTCTTAACCCCCCGCTTCTCGTTTGCTCTGCTTCACTCTTAACTAGATGGAGCATGTTATCACACACGATCCTTCGAGTTGAAGGGATAATCTTATTAGAATTCATACCTGAATTATCAATTACGGTATAAAACATACCGTCAACCTTATCTCCATTGATCTCAAATTGATTAGTAAGTTTAGATTGAAGCACTACCCGCTTACCGTTTCTAGAGAATATATATCCAATATGATCAATACCCCCAACTTTCTCTGTAGCGGTTTGAACTATATCTAGCATTTCATCTAGTTGAATAGGTCGGTACTTGTCTCGACAAATACCCAGATGATCTCTTGTATCTTCACGCATTAGCGAATATACTCCTTTAACTCGCGAGCCTCGCGAATCAAACACTTCTTCTTTCATTACATTAAAGCGAGGAATTTCCTCTAGATTAGTAATTTCATTCATGAATCCCATTTTTTTATGTTTTCTTTGTTTTTTGTTTTAAATGCAAACTGTTACTGTTACTGTTTACTTCTTTAGTATAGAGTAGTTCCTTAAAAGAATCCAGATTATATTTTTTAAATTTTTCCTCAATTTTTTTATGCTGTTTATAAATCCTACAAACTTCTGTAGCAACTCTTTCATATTTACGCGCATCTTTTTCCTCTGGAGAGCTATAATAATTATTGTAGCTAGAATATTCATAATTTAAATTATTATTTTTTTGCCTTAGCTGCATAAAGTGTCTAACTTCATGCAGTATGGTGCTTATAATATATTTTAGGCTGCAATCTTTCTTTATATCGATAAAAATCGACCTGCAACTATCATCATAATAGGAATAATTTTTTTTTGATCTTTCTACTCTTATAGTAGCTCTCTTCACTAGCCGCACAAACCTACTCAATATAAATGTAACTAAATCATAATCAATTCTTGTTGAATTAATTAATCCATCGGTTGGTTTAAGTATAATCATCCCACTTCCCTTATAGTAATAGTAGTATATCCCTTAAGAGCAAGTTCGTCTTTAGCTCTTTCTGCTTGATGTAGAGTGTCGAGTTTTTCTTTATGAATTTTTACTAAGCTATCTTCCCTTTCTCGATATTCAATAAGGTATGATCCAAATTTAAACGGTTGTCTAATTTTTTTTCTCATACTTTATATCATAGTATAACAAGGTCTTTATTATTCCATCGTTAAAATTATTCTGCTCTTTAAGTGTAGAAATATCATCATAAATAGAAGCCATTTTGTAACACAAATCATGTCCTAGTCTGTCTGCTACAAACTCTATATAGTTGGAAATATCCGAACCCCTATCATACACTTGAGGAGGCGCATAAGCTTGTTTTCTCAATTCATCTATTATTATTTGTATAATCTCTAAATTCAAAAGACGCGCCGTTCCCCATATATTATATATAGTTTCAGCATTCTCCTTATGTAAGATTTCAATTAACGCTTTCGCATGATCTACGACGTATATCCACTCTCGCATATTTTGTCCATTTCCATAAACTGGTATCTTTTTACCTTCGCGTAGAGTACGTAAAATAGTAGGAATTAATTTCTCATTATGCTGCCGCGGGCCGTAGTTATTACAACATCTTGTAACTGTAACATCAGTATTATAAGTACTTCTATATGAAAGAGCTAATAAATCTGAACTAGCTTTAGATGCAGAATAGGGTGATCTTGGATCTAATAGGGTAGTCTCTAAAAATGGATCATCTTCAAAATTTAAATGACCATAAACTTCGTCTGTAGATACATGCACCATTCTTGCACTAGGTACTATATCTCTAATGCATTCTAAGATTTTACCTGTACCAACTACATTTGAATTAACAAACGATAGAGGATCGGTGATAGATCTATCGACATGAGATTCTGCGGCAAGGTGAATAACATACCCAGGTTTATATTTTTTAAAAATAGAATTAATCTCTTCATCACAAATATCCAAATAATAATTTAGTACTCTACTATCTTTCGCAACATTATTTACATCAGCACCTGTAGATAATCTATCTATATTAATAATTTTTTTTACTTTAGGATTTTTAAGTAACTCATCAATAACATGACTACCTATAAACCCACATCCACCGGTAACTAAATATGTATCTTTATTTTTCATGCAGTCCTACTTTCTTGTTAGTTCTATGTTCAATAGCTTTTACTAAATTTGCACACTCTAAAAGATCATCGTGGTTTCCACAATCAAACCAAAAACCATCAAGCTCTTCTATAGATACTCTTTCTACTTCATTTAGTTTAGTAATAAGATCAACTATTTCTAATTCACCTCTCTTAGATGGTACAAGAGTTTTAGCAAGACTTATAGAAGTATTAGTAAAAACATACAGCCCTACAACAGCGTTATCACTTACGAACTCTGTTGGCTTCTCAATAAGCTCTATTAGATTACCGTTTTCATCTAATTTTGCTACTCCATATGCTTCAGGATTTTTAACTTTATAAGTAAAAATAGTATTAGGGACAGCTTCTAACTTTTTATTTGTAATTAAAACATTATCTCCTAAAATAAGAGCTACATTATTATCACCTATAAACTTTTCACCTATGATAAAAGCTTCTGGTAAGCCTCCTGGACTCTCTTGAATAAGGTATTCTAGATTCAATCCATAGTCTCTGCCATCCTTTAACTGTTCCTGGAATAATCTATACTGCATAAAGTCTGCTGTAATAATTAAAATATCCACTATACCTAACTCCTTAAGTGTTTGGAGAGGGTAGTATATCATCGGCTTATTATAAACGCAGTGGAGCTGTTTTGATACAGCTCTTGTGGTAGGCAATAATCTAGTGCCCTTACCTCCTGCAAGTACGATTCCTTTAAGCATATGTATATGTATCTTATTAGTGGAAAGAATCAAGAGGCTTGTATTTTGCTAAGCATCTTATCAATAGCAGATTCCTCTGTTTCAATATAAAAGTCAGGAAACATATTTTTAAGCTTTTCTATAGAAAGAACACAATTTGATCTAGGTGCTTTAATATCTATGTCTGTTATATCTACAAACTTCCAATTTTTATTTTCCAGCCCATACATCTTCATTCTACTTACTATATATTCAGTATCTTTTGCTTCAGGATTTACAAAATTTATCAACCCTATTTTATTTACGAGTATATTGCTAGTTATTACATGCTCAATAAAAGAGCATAAATCACTTATATATGTTTTAGAATTTTTATAATTTACTAGATTATCATATTTTAAAATCTTAGTTATGTAGCTTCTTTCGTTTAAATCATTTGAAAACGGCATCCTTACTCTAATAGTACACCCATAATCATTTAGCATCTCAAAAGAATGCTTTGTTTTACTATAGAAAGAGGAATTATCATATACACCAAAGTTAGGCTCATCCTCTTCGGTAAATTCTTTTTCGTATCCAGAGTAAATGCAGCCGGACGATATATGAATAAAATTAATATCTAGAGCCTTACAAGTTTTACTAATACGAAGCGGTATTACAACATTTAAACTACAACACTCTTTCTTCTTTAGTTCTGCTTCATCAACATTGGGTCTGCCGGTAAACCCTGAACAATTAATAACATGAGAAATATTATTATTAAATAAAAATTTACGTAATACCGATTCATTAGAATAATCTAGATCCTTTCTAGAACATAAAAAATAATTTGCCTTAGTTTTATCAGCAAAATTAAATAGCTCATTACCTACATATCCTGCCCCTACTATTAAAACATTATTCATATACTTGTTCGGTTTCGATCTTATTATAATTGAAACCTGTAAATTTTCCAGATAAAACTACTTTATATTTTTTAAGTGAAGCTGGTGGAACCATAGTTAAGTCAGCCAAGCATAATATTGAGCATTGCTGACCATCATTATTATAATAAGATAAGATACTAGAACCTGCTACTTCAAAGTATTCATCTTTATACTTAACAGCAGACGTGCTGGTGTTTTTAACAACTAAAAACTTTTCATCACCGATAGAGAAAACATCCATAGGGTGTAATTCATTAAAAGAAATAAATTCTATACTCATAAGGCAGTTAGTATAAAGTACAATTATTTAAAAATCAACAGTGATAATTAAGATAACGTTGTGCTGCTTTAGCAGTATTATTACCTTTATTTTTTTGTTTAGATTTAAGAGATCTAGCTTTACTACATGTAATCTTCCCTTTAATCTGTCTTTTTAAGATACCAGGCCGCACTGGTTCGTGGATAGACTTTTTTTCGGTTATATATTCTTTAAAAGTAATCATACGTTCTTACTAAAAATTTTAATATTGCAGCCGCAATCACACACTACCCAAACAATTCCTGAAAGTTTATAACTAATTCTGATGACTTAACTTTAACACCGTTCAAGATTCTTTCGTCATCTATATTATTTACTGTATCATTGTTTATAAGATAAAATTTACCTACTCCTTTTTCACTTACGTTTAAAACATATCCTTTTTCTTTACTCATTCTAGGTTTTTTGTAGAGTTTGTTAGATAGTACTCTTCTTATAAGTTTAGTAGCACCTGCCTTAGCACTAGTATTTTTGGGTAAGTCTAGTTTAGAGTATACAGAATCAATACGAGCGTATAATGGCTTAAACATATCCATATCTCTTAGTGCCTCGTTTTCTTCAAAAGTAGCCATAATATGAAAAGCTGAGACTATATCTTGCGCTTTAAAGTCACCTGTATTTTTTGTACTTAGGTATTTATCGTCAAATTCACTAAATAGAGCTAGGAGGCCAAATAATTTGTTCAACAAATTAACGTTTTCATAATCGCTACGCCATTTACCTAATGTAATATCAGCTGTAGTGTATGATTTGATTTCGCATCCAATACCATTAATGGTTAAATCCGGATCTTCTCCTTTTCCAGAGGCTATAACGTTGTGCTTATTGACATTATATTTAAAGGCCCAGTAAGTAGCGACCTCCCCTTTACCAGCTCCTGCTGTTGGGATCTCACTGTCTTTTTTTAATGGGAGCGTTGAGTATAATTGTACCCAAATTTTTTCGTCTTCTCCTACTAAGTTAAAATCATCACCTAAACTTAAGGTAGTATTACAAGTTGGAATTTTTTCGTCTTTTTCTAAATCTAAAGCTTTACGAATCCTATCTTCAATTAATCCTTCCGTGAGCGAGTCACTCTGCTCATTAATTACTCTTAACCTGGTTGGTAAAGGTACTTTATGGCCCTGAACCATTGTTTCATAAAGCTTTTCGATATTCCAGCAATGCATTGAATATATTTAGTCGTCTTATAGTGTAGCTTTTAATATATTATCTATAAGTTCATTTATAGATTATCTTTAATATATTCTATAATATCATTATAGCTGCATTCTTCATTTTCTGCTATACACTCTTCTATTTGCTCTCTAAAACATATAGACATCTCAGCAAGATCGTCATCATCTGTATCAATCTCTAGTAGAGTAGAAATCTCATCAAGTTGTTCTTGTATCTTATCAAAATGATTTTCAAGCTTTTTTAAAACTGTTTCTTTTTTCATTATTGGTATTTAGGCTTTTAAATCTGAAATTTGTAAATTATTTTGCTTATAGTTAGACAGTATATTTTTTATATCGCTCTTAAGATAATTGCAATAAATAGGGACCCACTTATCGTTCTCTAAGTATAATACAAAAATCTTTTTGCATTTTTTATTTGACATCTGCTCATACATATAGGCATACATCGACATTTGTAAGGCATAATTGTTATGCTCACAGTATTGTAAGTGACTTATAGGATCTTTAAAGTGTTCATTATAATTACTACTATAATTAAACCTTTTATTAGTTTTAAAATCTCCTATCGTAAAGTACTCACCGTGATCATAGATAAGATCAGCTGTACCTGCTATCTTAAAACTATTATTGTGTAACAAAATTTCACTATAAACCTTATTAAACCTATCAATAGAATTAGAAATTGTATCATCGTATGAACTATATAGTAGCTCAGATGTATCTTCGTTTTTTTCTCCCTGCTCAATATACTTCTCCATTATTTTATGGATTTTTGTACCTCTATCAGTAGCTTTTTTATTATCTACACGCCACATCTCTAGAATCATCTCTTGAGATACCCCTTCTCGTTCTGCTACGCGTCGTGAGTGCTTATCCTTATCGAAAGCAGTCTTATATTTTCCTAGGAGAGTAGTTACTGATATATACTTCTCCTTAGTTTCAGAGTTTGTATATGAATGCTTCTCTTCATTAAATATAATCATATCTTTAATGTATATTAAAAAAAATAAATTGCAATAAATATAAGCATGGCCGATGGTATTAAAATTTCTGAACTTCCTAATATAACTCTACCGTATGGAGGCAATGAGCTCATCCCAATGGTTCAGTCAACTGAAACAAGAGCTAGCTCTCTTAGTTCCTTAGTTAATTTTTTATCAGGGGCTTTAGCAGCTGATATAGAAATCTTACCCACAGTCACTAATTATCTTTCATCAAATAATGTACTATTAAGTAGTGCTACCATTACTAGTAACATACAAGGCCTTACATCGGTTGCTTCTGGCAGATCTTCTGTTGCTTTAGGAGAAGGTAATATAGCTAGTGGTAACTACTCTACTATAGCTGGTGGTTTTAGTAGCACAGCTAGTAGTAACTACTCTATTGTAGGTGGTGGGTTTAAAAATAGAGCTAGTAGTGGTGGCTCTACTATAGCTGGTGGTATTTGTAACACAGCTAGTGGTAACTGCTCTACTATAGCTGGTGGTAGTCAAAATACAGCTAGTGGTAGCTGCTCTACTGTAGCTGGTGGTTTTAGTAGTAGGGCTAGTGGTGGTAACTCTATTGTAGGTGGTGGTTGTGTTAACACAGCTAGTGGTAGTAACTCTACTATAGGTGGTGGTGGTGATAACACAGCTTGCGGTTGTCAGTCTACTATAGGTGGTGGTCGTGGTAACACAGCTAGTGATACCAACTCTACTATAGCTGGTGGTTGTGGTAACACAGCTAGTGGTACCAACTCTACTATAGCTGGTGGTTGTGGTAACACCGCTAGTGGTACCAACTCTACTATAGCTGGTGGTTTTAGTAGTAGGGCTAGCGGGGTAGCTTCTTTTGCTACAGGTCTTTCTTCGGTAGCTTCTGGTAGATCTTCAGTTGCTTTAGGAGAAGGCAATATAGCTAGTAATTCTTACTCTACTGTAGCTGGTGGTATTTGTAACACAGCTAGTGGTAACTGCTCTACTATAGGTGGTGGTTTTAATAACACAGCTAGTGGCTATGGCACTTCCACTGTAGCTGGTGGTTGTTGTAATATAGCTAGTGGTGGTAACTCTACTGTAGGTGGTGGTAGTTGTAACACAGCTAGTAATTTTTACTCTACGGTAGGTGGCGGACGGCGTAACACAGCTAGTAACCAATGCTCTACTATAGCTGGCGGGCTGTGCAACACCGCTAGTGGTGCTTACTCTACTATAGCTGGTGGTTTTAGTAGCAGAGCTAGCGGGGTAGCTTCATTCGCTACAGGTCTTTCTTCTGTAGCTTCTGGTAGATCTTCAGTTGCTTTAGGTGAAGGTAATATAGCTAGTAGTTGCTACTCTACTATAGCTGGTGGTATTTGTAACACAGCTAGTGGTTGTAACTCTATTGTAGCTGGTGGTGCTAATAACACAGCTAGTGGTTGTTGTAATAACACTGTAGGTGGTGGTTACTGTAACACAGCTAGTAGTTTTAGCAATTCCACTGTAGGTGGTGGTATTTTTAACTCTGCTAGTGGTTTTAGCGATGTCACTGTAGGTGGTGGTAGTAATAACACAGCTTGTGGTAGTGGCTCTACTATAGCTGGTGGTCTGCGCAACTCAGCTAGTGGTGCTTGCTCTACTATAGCTGGTGGTTTTAGTAGTAGGGCTAGTGGTGATTGCTCTACTATAGCTGGTGGTATTTGTAACACAGCTAGTGGTAACTGCTCTACTATAGGTGGTGGTAGTTGTAACACTGCTAGTGGTAACTGCTCTACTATAGCCGGGGGCCTGCTTAACAAAGCTTGTAGTACCGTTGGTGCTACTGTAGGTGGTGGGCTTTGTAACACAGCTAGTGGTACCAACTATACTACTGTAGCTGGTGGTTGTTGTAACACAGCTAGTGGTGTTAACGGCTTTGTAGGTGGTGGCGCTTGTAACACAGCTAGTGGTTATAGCACTTCCACTGTATCCGGTGGTAGTAATAACACAGCTAGTAGTGGTGGCTCTACTATAGCTGGTGGTTGTTGTAACACAGCTAGTGGTAGTAACTCTACTATAGCTGGTGGTTGTTGTAACACAGCTAGTGGTTGTCACTCTACTATAGCTGGTGGTTTTAGTAGCAGGGCTAGCGGGGTAGCTTCATTTGCTACAGGTCTTTCTTCGGTAGCTTCTGGTAGATCTTCAGTTGCTTTAGGTGAAGGTAATATAGCTAGTGGTGCTTGCTCTACTATAGCTGGTGGTTTTAGTAGCAGGGCTAGCGGTAGTAACTCTAGTATACTAGGTGGTGCTGGTCACGATATTATATCTACAGCAACATGCGCTTCTATTATAGCAGGTGCAAATATTATAGCTCTATCAGCTAATACAGCATATGCGCCGTGCTTAGTACTTACAAGTATTCCTACAGTATCCGCAGGATTAGGTCCAGGCTCAATTTGGAGATGTACTACAAGTAATCAACTTTATATTATTCCTTAGTATTGATTAATTTCACCATCAGACTAAATTATATTGGTGTCTAAGGTAGTAGTTTTTCATATTGAAGGTGGGCTGGGTAAGCATATTGCAGCTACAGCAGTTGTTGAGTGTTATAAAAAACACAATCCTAATAAAGATATTATAGTAGTTTGTGCGTGGCCTGAGGTATTCCTTAATAATAAATTTGTAAAAAAGGTATATAAGACGGGGTTAACACCTCACTTTTATACTAATTACATTTACAATAAAGATGTAGAGGTTTACGCTCAAGAACCATATAAGACTACAACTCATATTACAAAGAAACTACCTCTAATACAATCATGGTGTGAAATGATTGGTGTAAGATATAACGGCGAACTTCCGCGAATTTTTATTAATTTTAGAGAACGTGAGGTCGCTAGCAAAACAATAGTTCCTCCTGATGAAAAGCCTGTGCTTATATTTCAACCCTTCGGAGGACCCGGTAAAGAGCATCAAGAGCTACCATACTCTTGGATGCGTGATATTCACCCTACCGTAGCTCAAGAGTTAGTTAATAGACTAAAAGAAAAATATAATGTAGTTCACATATGTTATGACTTTCACCCAGTTCTTGAGAATTGCATACGAATTGATCAGGTATTACAAAAGAAAGTTTTATTTGGACTACTAGAAAATTCTCAAGCTAGACTGCTAATTGATTCCTCGTTACAGCATGCGTCTGCTGCTTTAGGTTTAAAATCTACCGTAGTGTGGATAGCAACACAACCAGAAGTTTTTGGGTACGAGATGCATAATAATATCAAACCTAAAACAGAGTTTCTGGAGGGTACAGTAGATTCATACCTCTATGACTATAATTTTACAGGAGCCATACACGAGTGCCCCTATATGGACCCTAGTGAGATTTTTGATATTGAAGCTATTATTAATACACTATGAAGAAATTATTATTTAATTCATCTTTACCTAGATCAGGTTCTACTCTAATACAAAATATTTTTGCACAGAATCCTGACTTCCATTGTACACCTACATCAGGTACTCTAGAATTAATTTATGGTGCTCGTGCTAATTTTAGTAATGATATAACATTTAAAGCTCAAGATTCAGAACTGATGAAAAAAGGTTTTCAAAGCTTCTGTTATAATGGTCTAAATGGATTTTATAATGCTGTAACTGATAAGCCTATAGTTTTGGAAAAGTCAAGGGGGTGGGGAATACACTATGATTTATTAGAATTTGTAATGGGTGAGGAACCTAAGGTTATCTGTATGGTGAGAAATCTTAAGCAAATAGTAGCATCCATGGAGAGGAAATTTAGAGCCGCGCCAGAAAATGATAGCGGTATTGTAAGCCATGGTGAATTAAGGAATACCTCAACACCCAAACGAGTGGACCATTATCTCGCTACTCAACCGCTTGGACTAGCTTTAGAAAGGTTAGAGGAGATTTTTAGACAAGGTTTAAACGAAAAAATAATGTTTATTAGGTATGAGGATCTGTGTAAGTCTCCGAGCCAAACATTAAAAGGAATATATAACTATTTTAATTTACCAAACTACGAATATCATAACTTTAACAATATTACCCAAGTAACAGTAGAAGATGATTCTTTATATGGTGTTTTTGGTGATCATAAAATTAGAACTAAATTAGAACAGGCTGATAATACGCCTGAAAAAATCTTAGGGGTAGATGTATGCTCTTGGCTAGATAATAAATATTCTTGGTATAAAAATCTCTTTAAATATTAATACCGCGAATAAATAACAATATGAGCTTACAAATTATATTAGATGTTCCAAAAACTATAGTAAAGCAACCTGAAGTTACGGAAACTATCTTCGAGATTACAATTGATAGAATTGTAGATGTTCCAGGGGAGCGTAAGGTTTTTGTATTTATTGGAGGAGAAAGAATTGAATTACCTCAAATTTCTGGCGACAACTATGATACACCAGACGAGTGGACCAATGCAGATGTAGTTAGTGCAGTTAAAGCACACTTTAATATTGTCTAACTTTATAGGTAATTTTAAAAAAATTATTAATCGGGTATAGCTTTATGTTATATCCGATTTTTATATAAATAATTGCAATAAATATAAGCATGGCCGATGGTATTAAAATTTCTGAACTTCCTAATATAACTCTACCATATGGAGGCAACGAACTCATACCAATGGTTCAATCTACCGAAACTAGAGCTGGCTCTCTTAGTTCCTTAGTTAATTTTTTATCAGGGGCTTTAGCAGTTGATATAGAAATCGGCCCCATAATTACTAGTAATCATAATATATCTGCCGGTGATACCAGAAAACAATTTTTATATTCATTAACAAATAACATTACTGCCTTTATTACAGAGAGCGCTAATATTGATAATTTTTCTTGTACCTTTTCACAGCTTAATTTCGGTTCTATTACAATAAAATTCGAGCCAACTTATACAACTGGATCTATTATTAGTATTAATAATATCGATACTACAATAACAAAAGGTGCATCGATTAATATTAAGCGAACTGCTAATAATCAATTTCTTGTTTCACCAGTTTTTTTTTCCTTAGTTCAGTAGGGGTTGAATTTGCTCCAGTTAGCAATGAATATTATAATCTAGCTCTATCTGGAGTTTCCTCTTTAATTAAAAGTACACCTCTGTCTGCTGACTATATTCTCGAAATAGATGGAGGAAATGTAGTTCTTTCGTCTTACAAACTAAAAAATGTACCTGTATCTAAAAAAGACGTATTAAATTATATACCTCTTGATTATTGGTTTCAAAATATAAGCCTATCATCCTACAATATAGTAGATCAATACATTAACACTTTTCAATTGAGTGGAATTTCAAGAATGGGATTTAATTGTCGAGATTTTATTAGCGAACTTAAAATAATAGACTCACCTTTTAAGTTAATCGAGGTAGACTTTCCTGATACTACCCTCATACCTGTACAAAGTGCTTATAATTATCCCTCGTCAAAAGCTTATTTTGACTTCATGGGAACAAACTCGCTAACGGTTTCAGGAAACAACTATCTTAATACTCTTAATATGGGATATCGTAGTTTTAGGGTAACCGATGTTAATAACTATGGTTACTACCCTGAGAGAAATATAACCATACGCAATAACCCGAATCTCTCTTCTGTTAATTTAGTCTTGAGCTGTAGGGGTGATTATCCAGGTGAATTTAATTTTGTTGATACAAATATATTTAACATAACTATTGAAGGAAACAACAATATTAAAAATATTACGGTTGTTGGTAAAGAGCTGACAGCTTATTCAAATAGTAGAGAGACTATTTACCCTGATAATCCTATAAATACTAAAATTGTTCAGGTTGTTTTAAATCTCTCCTACGAGACCACCTTAAATCTTGAGAGTTTAGATATAAAATATCCTGGTAGAGATCAGCTTTTTACTGATTTAAAAAATTCTAGCGGTGGTACGTTTTTTACACTAAACAATATGGTATCTACTGCGCCTATAAGCTATGCTACCCCATATCTTGAGTATGGTGGCTGGGGCCAGTTCACGTCTGAGGCTTCAGCCGCAGGTATTAATTTTAATACTCTAAGCTCGTTCAAGCAAATAAGTCTAGATAAAGCATTTAAGAATATTTATAAAAATAATGATAATGATAATTATATGCAAAACTTGAGTTTTGTTACTGCTAAGTCTAGTACACTTGTTGATATACTAACTACCGATGCCAAAGATTTCTATAACACCACGAAATTAAAACAATGTTTGGTTACTAGCGAATTAATACCTGCAGAGATATTTCATAAATTTCTACGAGATAATCCCAATTCAACTAGTCTTTATCAAATAAGTGCTACAAATCCTAATACTTTATTTGCTTATCAAACACGAATATTAACTGAACCATTATCTGGTAAAGTACAGCCGTGGACTTTTTATAGACCTGTTACAGGCGTCCGGAGCATAAATCCTAATTTTAAATTAAATAAAAACTCAACATATACATGGCCTCTATCTATTCTTAATAATATCAGTAGAATGGCTGTTTATCAGGGCCCGTTTGCCGATGGTTCAATGCCTTATACTCTTATACATCCGCGGTACGCTTATACCGCAGATCACTGGGTATACGGCAAGACTTTTCCATACAATACTAGTTTCTTTAATACTGATACTGGCATTGCGACTACAGTAACTGCTATAACTGCAAGAAAGGTGTTGGGGTCTGATATACGAATAGTAAAGTTTCAAACCCCCTTACCGATAAGCGCTTTCCCAGGGATGTATATTTTACCCCAATCTTTAAACGTTTCTAATTCTGCTACAAAAATTGCTAAGTACCTTCCTGGATTTGTTTTTGGTCAATTTTATGATATTACACCACGTATGTTTAGGTTTAGTTCATCTAATTACACTTACGATACAATAAATTTTGACTCTACATACTCTACAGTTTTATCTGAGAGAGGTGTTACAACAGGTGATAGCGGTCATCCAGGATTTACCTTTATAAATAATAAGCCTGTTCTTATAGGAGGATGGTTCTCTACAACTAGCGGACCTGCAGTTGGATATTACTATCAAGATATTCAATCAACTGTCGATTTACTTGAAGGAAGTTCGGTTACTTTAAATCTTATTACCCAAGCTGATTTAGATATATATGCTAACTTTGATAATAGTTAGATATATAATATAATAATCTAACCTACTAATAATAAGTACCGTATATATCAGTATTGTTTACAGACATATCTAATACTTTAGTTATTGATTCATTATCAATATCAAAATTATATGACTTAACCGGGGAAGCACTTACACCGGGTATATTAGAAGATATAACACCTGAAAATGAATTTTCGAATACTTGTTGATTTTGCTTCTCTCCAGATAATCCAGGCTCGAAAGAGGACTCGTATCTCTTAGCTTTAACTCTATAAACATAATGACCTAAAAGAGGGTTTAACTGAGCTACGTCTTGATCTACTCTCTCACTTATTTCAAAAAACTTAGAACCCCTACCATTAGGTCTATCGCATCCAAGAGCTGTTAGTTCTATAATATCTCCGGATTTTGGCTCTACTACTTGACTAAAAGAAGAATAGTTTACTAGGCTGCTTAGTGTAACAGTAAATGTATTAATATGAAGATATCCTGTTAGTTCATCGTCACTCGCAAACCCAAATTTAGATATATTTATAGCATTTTCAGATAGCTCAATATACATTTGTAGCTCTACAGGTCCAAAATATTTTTGTGTAGGCGCCTCACCATATAATAGATCTGCAGTAGATAAATTAAATGTATTTACATAATAATTAATAGGTACACCAAAATTATTAATTAGATCATTAAATGCCAAATCATACATCAGTTGTTCGGCTTGAAAATTTACCGGATTAAAGAATTGACCACAAGCAGGATTTGCTACAGCTGCGAACACGCTAGCTGGAGTACACTCTATTCTATTATTATTACAAGCCATTGTTTTTCTTTTTAGATCTTAATATTCCCTGACATAGACCTTCTTCGTCTTCAAACATCTCTACTTCAACATCTGAATTTCCTAAAGTTTTAATCCCTGGTTCAAATTTGGTATCATATAATGAAAGAATTGATATTAGTGGCTGTCCGGTCATTCGAACATTATTTGCTTTACCAGAGCATATATTATCAATTACAGGGTGTTTGTGGGTGTAATTTTGCTTATAGGCATTCTTGTGTTTACGATTATACGGGTCATCTATTAATTTACCGTTAATACCTGCTTTAATCTTAGTTATACCAAACATCTGACTATTTTGCCTAGTAGCATATTCTATCAGATATTTCTTAAAGCTAATCATACTATTATTTATACAAAAAAGCCCAGTAGCCTTAAAAGCTACTGGGCTTTAATTATTCTAGTTAGATTTTATTGTTCGAACAAAGACTTACCAGTCTTAAGTCTGCCAACTTTATTGTTTGTACCCATATTAGGTTGCTTAGCATTAACAAGAGCATGACCATGGTCACCATCATTACCAACCTTGTTAGTATAAGCTGATGTAGCACCGCCAGATTGTGGCTTGAGATTACCAACTTTATTGTTTTTGCCCATATTAGGCTCTTTTGCATTTACACCAGCGTGTCCAAGATCTTCTTCATCTTCATCATAGAAGCCTTGTTCGTCTTGTTCCATGGTTTCATAATCTTCATCTCCTAAATCATCTCCTGCATCTTCGACTTCCTCGACTTCACTATCACCTAGCTGAGCCATTAATACATCGTGGAGCTTCTGTGCAGTTTCACGGTCAAGAGTGAATGTAACTTCGTCTTCTGCAGAATCATCTTCTGTGTCGATTCCTAATGCGTCGAGTTCATCTGTCTCTTCCATTTCTCCATCACCCATTTGGGACCCGGGAGCCATTACGTTTTCATATAACTTATCAAAAATTGATTTGTTTCTCATAAAATTATTTATGCTCTCTCTAACTATTTTTCCACTTTTCTTAGCAATTTTATTGGTACCTTTTTTAGGAGCTTTTTTAGGAGCTTTCTTATCCTCTTCCTCCTCTTCAAGATTTTCTGGTTGCGATAATGTTTTTATGTTATAAAGATTATCCTTTAATTCCTTGTTAGACATTTTATTTCTGTCAATTTTAGCTGGAACATAACCTGCAGTTTCTTGTGGGCCTCCTTTAATAAGTGGAGCTTGACCTATTTCCCCTACCTTTACCGCTGGTCCAATTTTGCCTTCTGCTATAAGATTATGCTTCATGTTATTTAACATTCCCCCATAAACATCCCCGATTTTTGTGAAGTCATTTTTATTACCCATGTTTATATTTATGTCAATAGTATAATATATATTAAAAAACTAATTTAATAAAACTATTTATGAATATATATAATAACATAGAATGTCTAAAAAAACTAATAAAACTGAATTTTATTTAGGTAACCCCAACCTACCAGCGGCTGATGCTGTTATAGCTTATGAACCATGGATGATAAAAGAGCTTGAGAAAGCCAAAGATAATATTCTTTATTTTGCGGAGAGCTTCTTTCATATTATTAACCTAGATAGAGGGCGTGAAAAAATTAAACTTCATTCTTGCCAAAAGAGAGTTATACGTAAGATGAGAGATAATAGATTTTTTATTCTTTTAGCTTCTAGACAGATTGGTAAGAGCACGATTATGACTATTTACATGCTTTGGTATGCATGCTTTATGAATGATCAAAGAATCTTGCTAGTAGCTAACAAAGAATCGACTGCAATTGAGATCTTTCAACGCGTTAGAATGGCATTCGAAGAACTACCTATATGGTTAAAACCAGGTGTTAAAGAATATGGTAAGACTTCTATGACACTGGATAATGGTAGTAGAATTGGTATTACCACGACTACAGGTACTGCTGCTCGTGGTCAGTCTGTTAATCTACTGATTATTGACGAGTGCGCGTTCATCGAATCACACCTTGTAGAAGAATTCTGGAGATCGGTTTTCCCTATTATTACATCATCTAAAAAATCTAAAGTTTTTATATGCTCTACTGCAAATGGTACTGATAACTTGTTTCATAAAATATATGATGGGGCTGAGAAGGAAGAGAATGGGTGGGGGTATGATAAGATCATGTGGGATGAGGTTCCAGGAAGAGATGAAAAGTGGGCTTCTATTACTAGACAAGCACTAGGATCAACTGAAGCCTGGTTACAAGAGTTTTGCAGTTGTGGTGCAGAAACTCTTATAGATATTGAACATAAGGGCATGATGCAGCTTATTGATGTTTTTAATGAAATGGAATATTACAAGTATGTTTAAATTAAATACTAAAAATTACAAAGTATTAACTCCAGATGGTTATAAAGGCTTTCTCGGAGTGCAAAAATTAAATAAACCAGGTTGCGAGGTTTATTTAAAAAACGGAACAGTTTTGCGATGTTCTAATACTCACCCTCTTTGCACTGATGTACATAAATATACCTTCGAGTTAGTGTGTAACTTTAAACCTGGTGATAAAGTTTTTCATCATGAAGATGGTTGGGTAGAAATAGATCGTATTATAGATATAGGAAATATAGATGTTTATGATTTAGTAGATGTTGAAACTACAGTAGCTTATTACACCAATGGTATTTTATCGCATAATTGCATATTTGTTAATTCAGGCGAATCGTCTATTAATGAAGAATTATTTGCTGAGATGTCTCAGCAGTGTAAGGATCCTAAAATAATATTAGAAGAAGGGAATTATAAGATCTGGGAAGAGCCAGACTCAACTCGAGTTTATGTTGCAGGTGTAGATATATCTGAGGGGGTAGGCATAGATGCTTCAGTTATACAGATGCTTGATATTACTGATTTAAAGGATATAAGGCAGGTAGCTGTATATCATAATAGAAACATACCTCCACTAGAGTTTGCTAATAAAGTATATACAGTCTTAAAAAACTGGGGATCGCCACTAGCTTTAATCGAGCGCAATAACTGTGGTGCACAAGTTGTGGATAGATTAGCGTTTGATATGGGGTACGAGAAGGTAGTATCGTATGGCGCAAAGGTAGCAAATAGATCTAAGTCTCAGATGGGTATGATAGCACACACTAATACCAAATACAAAGGTGTTATGAATATGAGGTATTTTTTAAATGAGATTCGAGCAGTTACTATTGTAGATATTGAAACTCTAAAAGAGTTGAAAGACTTTGTTAGATACCCTAATGGTTCTTGGAAGGCTAAGGGCGGTTATCATGATGACAGAGTTATGTCCTTAATGTATAGTTTGTTTATTCTTGAAAAAGAAATAACAGAAAGATACTTTGATATTTTAGAACTAGATGATCATGGAAAACCTTGCTCTATTGAACCTGTAGATTTTGGGGTTGCTATGTTTGAAGAGCCAACATCTATATATAACGATTTTGAAGTAATGGGCCTAAATAATACGTATATTACCCCTATTGTATTTGGCATGGGTAATACAGATCAAATAGCCGAAATAGATTTTCTAAAACAAGAAGGGTGGAGCATATATGAGTAATGTTAATCAGCAATCAATTCTTAATAAAGCTAGAAATGATAAATTCTTACTCGTCTTTGATGTGCCGCCAATTCTTAAGACTTTTTCAAGAGTATTTAATAGCGATAAAGATACAAAAAGAGTTGTGCCGGATTCTGTACAGTTTTCAATATTTGGGACTGTTGTTCCTGAGATTACGGTACCAGCAATCGAAAATAGATATGCAGGTAATACTCTATATGTATCATCTAACTCTAAAAACTCATATCCTCCCGTAAATGTTAAATTTGCTATTGATAGTCAATATACTAATTACTGGACCATATATCAGTGGTTGAATCTTCTTCATGATGAACGGGAAGGTAGATATAATGCTAGTAATATCGTAGTTGATAAGAATTTTGATGATTATCAAGCTAACCTAACTATTTTCGGGTTAGATGAATTTGATAACAAGGTTATTAAGTTTACATATACCAAGGCTTTTCCAACCTCAGTTGATACAATAGACTACAACTATCAAGGGGGAGAGGAAATAGTAAGTGGGTTTGTATTTGTATACTCCCAGCTTCATGTAGAGTTACTTTAATACCATTACTAAAAATTGCTCAAAAAAGCATAAATACATATATGGCAACACTAACAATTAAATCTCCTGGAGTGGAGATTAGAGAGACAGATTTATCATTAATAGCTCCACAAAATATTGGTACGAATGTATTCGTTACAGGCTTTGCAAGCCAAGGACCAACAGATGAAGTTATCCAAATCTCATCTCGGGAAGGTCTCGATCTGATATATGGTACTCCATCGACTGCTGCGGAGCGTTATTTTTATTATACTGTAAGAGAATTACTTAATTCTTCAGCAAATATATATACAACAAGACTACCATATGGTCTTAGTTCAGGTGATGGATTTGGTCAGAGCTATTCAGCACTAGTCTATCCAGTTAGATTTGTAACTCCTATACAAGGATATACTTTTGACCTTACCAGTACTACTGCGCAAAACTTATCTGCAAAAGACTTTAGCTTAACACTATCTAATGGATCAACAAAATCATTTGGGTTTAGCGGTACTACATTTAATCCTCTAGTCGGATCATTTAGCGATTATGTAGACTTCACAACTGCTAGCCCATTTAGTACCTCAACTCTTATTAATGCTATATCGACTGCTATAAAAGCTCAGGATACAACTGCGGTATTCTTATCAACCGGTACATCGTTAACATATACCGCATCTGCTAATCTACCTGTAGACAGTAGCTTTTCGTTTGCAAATATACCGACAGGACACACCTATACTTTAGTACAGGGTATTTCTACTAATCTCAACCAAACAGAAGGTACTTATGTATTAGGAAGCCCGGTGCATATTGATTTAAGTCCTAATCAATATCAATCAATAGTTGATGGATCTGGATATACATGGAGCTCTGTAGCATCCGCTACATCTGCTTTTAGCTCAGTTAGCGCGTTTGGTGGTGCAGGTGTTATTGTTCTCAATAAGGCTCAAACAACCATTAACAGTCAATTTGAAGGTTATTATGTTGGTTTAACGGATAATACTAATATTAATCCAGGCACCATTTATAATGGTATAATAGGCGCGAGAACAATTAATAGTACGCTAACAGGTGCTACATCAACATATATAAATATTCCTAGTGGATCGCTTGGATTTAGCCTATGCTCTAATTTCTTAAATGGATCTTTCGGTAGTATATCTCAAGTAATGGAGAATATAGCTGACTACGATATTTCCGGCAGAGATGATGATGATTTACTCAGTGTCGGAGTATTTAAACTTAGAAAGTCAGTCTACTCTACAGAGGCCTTCAAGCTGGATTATGTTATCGAGGATGGTATTGTAGGATCGATAGATTATCACAGAAATATAAATAGTGCTCTTGGTGGTCCTGCAGTAAATTATTTCATAGAAAACACAGACTCATTTTCACGAAATGTTGAGATCTATGTCAATGATTTCTTATCTAACAGAAACGATGTTACATCCATTGTTAATGGTGTGCCTCTTAAGAAGGTCAGAGTTCTATCAAATCAACTCGTGTCCGGTACAATTCCGGTTAATATAACAGGAGTAAATAGCGCTCTAACATCGGCATTAGTAAGCACTATCGGATACGCAGATAATATCTATAGCTTAGGTACGTTTAATAGCACAAAAGCTACTACAAAGGATATGGGCAGTATCCCAACCAAACTTGATAGAGCGTTGGATGGGGTAAGAAATGAGGATATATATGATATAGATGTTGTTGTAGAGGCCGGACTAGGTACTATATAC
>Ga0181358_1000207_pt1 | contig 26717 bp, 35 predicted proteins | sample Fa13VDMM110SD_FD_130096 | JGI IMG/M metagenome (GOLD analysis project Ga0181358, IMG submission 130096) | Freshwater viral communities from Lake Michigan, USA - Fa13.VD.MM110.S.D | ecosystem: Environmental > Aquatic > Freshwater > Lake | place: USA: Michigan | collected 2013-09-24 | reverse complement strand
TTTAACTACAGCCGCAACCGCAGTCTCCATTTGCCAAAGCACACACTTTTGCCAAAGTTTCATTTATTTTAGATACATTAGTAAATTTATTACAAACAAAAGAAGCTTTTACTCCCTTTAATAAACTTTCAGCTAATAAAGCAGTTTCCTGGTCTTCTTTTGAACCACTGTTGTTATATTTAATCCACAATCCTGATATACAAGCTTCTGCTTTACAAGTTACTAAAACCCTATCTTTATAGTCAACAGCAACATCAGGATTTAGAACACCAACAGCATAAATTATATCATATATACCATCTTCTAAATTATAAGACTGTTCTGGAAAATCAAAAGAATTTGTAGCTTGAGCAGGATATAAATTTACACCTGAAGTGTTTTTAAGTATGTATAAAGCTTTTTGTACTCCGTTAATATCACTAAAAGCTACTTTAGCGCTAATTATTAAAGATACTGGTATATTTCCTAATACTTGGTTATTACTCCAAGCATTAAGATTAGTAGTATTATTATACAAACCTGTATTATCGGTTAATGTAATTTTGTCACATTTACCTTTTATACAAAATTTTAATTTAGGTGCAATAATCATTTATTATTCTTGTTCTGTGCTTACAGGCACTGTGTTATCTTCCTCAGTATTAGCAATTACGTCTTCTTTTACTTTACATACATTTAAAAAATTAATAATAGGATTACTAATTTTAAAAGGCAATTCAACTAAATAAGTTTCAAGTTTAGTTAATTGGTCTTTAGTCATTTTTAAAACAATAGTTTCTTCACTCATGTTGTTAGTTATAAAATTAATTTATTTAATAAAAGAAGCTGTTACAAAACCAGCTCCTATTCCAATCAAAGTACCTATTACAGTACCCTTTACTTTCTTTCTATTAGCCTTTTTAAGGGCTTTATTTCCTTCATCTATAGTGTTTTGAAGGTCTTGTATTTTAGCTGCTTCTATTGCCCTTTTATTAGCTGCTAAAGTTCTTAAATCTTCAATAGAACCTGCTTGCACTCCTAATATATCACTATAAGCAATAATCATTTGGTCTTTATATTTATTAAGTTCGTACTCATTTATATAAAGGGCCTCATAAGATTTAAAAGCCTCAGTTACTTTTGGGATAAGAAACCATTGTTCTATTGGTATCCCTACGTATAAAGAATCCTGTACTTTTATCAATACTGTCGAGGGTGTGTATTGCGCTATTGACCCTTTTAATAAGCTCCCCATTAGTACTAATGTAATTAATATCTTTAATGTTTTCATTATGATTTTTGATTATAGTATTAGTTTTGTTGTTATAAACAAACACAGTGTCTTTAATTCTTTGGATATAGTCTTTTTGAAATTGGATAATAGTGCCATCATGTGCAATTTTTTTTTCTAAACTGTCATTTAATTCAATAAGTCTTTTTTCTGTTGGATTTATTTTTGTGTTTTTATTTTTTTTAGGAACATTTACAATTATTAAAATGACAAATATTAATGTCAATAGTAACCAAGGTAGATTATCTTTTAAAAATTTGTTCATAAGTTATTCTATAATTAATTTGAAACCAGTAGGACACAAAGATAGTAATTTTTTCATACACTTTTTACTATTAATTATATCAACATAACCATCTGCATTAATATCTTTGTGAGCAGTACCTACTAATATACAACCAATTACATCAGTATCATTATCAATACTTGCATAATTACCCGTATGTATTAGTATATAATCTCTATTAGGAACATTAGTAACATGAAAATGATTACTAAATTTTACTGAATTTCTTTTTACTACAGTATAAGTACCTGTTGGTATACAAGACTTTTGTTTTTTGTTATTATTCCAAGGTAATTCTAATGATTTACAATTCCAAACCTCTGTCCAATCATTATTGTAAACAGCAAGATGGCCTGGTGTATTTTTAGTATTTGGCTGTCTTTTTATTTTTACTATCATAATTCGTTATCTCTTTTCATTAAATTACCAAGTAAACTTCCTACTACTGTTAAAACTGCACTAATTATAGTTAGTAATTTACTGCTTTCTGTAACTGCTGCTACAGTAGTCAAAGTAGTACCTATAGTTATAAAAGCAAAACTAAATTGTTTTCCTATTCTAGTAGTACCTGGAGAAAAAAGTTGGTTAAGTGGCTTTAAAACTTTCTTTTTCATGTTTTTTAATTTCTAAATCTTTTAATTTTATTTCCCGTTTTTTTAATCTGTACTCTTGTATTTTTACAATTACCATAAGAGTACCTAATATTATTGCAGAACTTATTTTTATCATAGTGTCAAAGTCTACTAAACCTATGTAAAGAAAATATCCTGCATCTGCAATTCCTGTTCCTACTTTATCTACTGCCATGTTATTATGTATTATCTATTAATTTTAGTAGGAGTGTGAATATATAACCAATCCAAACCAGGTATACCTCCTGAACCACTTACCCTATTATGTATAAGTGAGGCAGTATTAGTTCCTGAAGGAACTCCTCTGTTTATAGTTGTTCTTATTGTATAATCTCTATTATTGTCACTTGTTATAAAAGTAAAATCAAAATTAGTTCCGTTATAGTATACTATTAAATTTTGAGGATTAGCAACAGTAGATGCTACTGTTATTCCAGAATCTACAGCATTAGCTGTATAATCTGCCAATACACCTGTTCCTACATAATAAAACCAATTAGTTGTAGCATTAACTAATCCAGAATCTGGGAAATAAACTAAACTGCCTCCTTCTATAGCAGATGCTCCAGCTGCTGCTGTCCAGTTAGTATTTACAGCTGATGCCCTGTTTATTCCTCTAGAATACCTTTGATTAATATTAGCTGTAGTAGCTATATTAAATCTATCAAAGTAAAATAAACCTACAGCATTTGGAACAAGTTTATTAGAAGTAGATTCACCAATAGAAGCTCTATTAGCTGTTGCTTCTGCTGTTGCAATACCATGTCTATTCCCATTAAGACCGACTGCCCAGTTTCCTCCTACAGCGCTAACTAATGCATGATTTGCTGTTAACCAAGTACCAGATCCAATACCAGTAGGTATTCCTATAAAATCATCAAATGAATCATAAGTTGGTAAATTTACCATATACCATTTACTGTTAGTGTAAACTAAGTCAATACTTTGGTTTGTTAATATAGGTACAGCTTTACCGTTACCATTTATAAATCCTGCACTAGCTGTACCAGAAGTACTGTTGTTTTCTAACAGTAATAAAGTATTTGAAATATTTAATATTCTAACCCATTTACCCTCTTCTCCACCTAAAAGAGAAGTCCATATTGCAGGAGCAGTTGCTTTAAATAAAATTAAAGAAGACTTACCTAATCCTGTAGCAGGATTCCAAGCATCATTAAATCCTGATAAACTTACATCAACTATTCTTCCTGATGCAGTAGCTTCTGCTATATTAGTTACTAGTGCTCCTACTTTTAAAGATAATGTGTTAGAGGGGTCTAAAGAAGGTAATACAAAATATTCTCCTAAATTAGGAGTTCTTACTGTAATTTTATTAAGTGTCCTTGTAGCTTTAATTAAATTTCCTTCAAAATCTACTGAAGTTACTGTACCAGTAGCTCCTAAGTTTACACCTTCATCTTGCCATTGAATAAGACTTTGGTGGCTTCCACCACCCCCTCCAGTAATATCTATTGTTAAAACACTACCTAAAGCAGTAGCAGTAGCCCCTGATCCAGTAATATTTATAGTACTTATTCCTCCAAGAGTACCTTGATTTACTCCCTCATCTTGCCATTGTAATTTAACTTGTCTGTTTTCTACAGCAGTTTCTAGTTGTTGTAAAGCTGTTTTTATACTAACATTATCAGAAATAGTAGTTCCTGTAAAAGTCCCTAAATCAAATTGAACAGCAGAAATTCCAGTAAGTATATTTAAATTTACTAATGCTGCTTCTATAAAATCTAAATCAACATTTTGAGTTACTGTTATGAAATTAAATTTAATTTTATCACCAGGTGACATTAGACCTGATATAACAGTAGTAGCTAAAGGTATAACTGCACTAGTCCCATAATCAATATTTAAAAGATAACTAGTACTAGAAGAAGTTCCTGTAATATTTTGAGCATTAACTTTTATTCTTGCTACTCCTGAACCTTGATCAGTAAATTGAACTAAATCTCCCTCAACATTTAAATATTGAAAGTCAGATAAATTTCCAAAAAGAAGTCCTTGATTTTGAAATTCTATATCATTAGAAGTAGGTAACGAACTTAACTCTTTAATTTCTATTTCTCCAGTAATATCATTTCTAGTAAGTAAAGATATATTAGAGTTATTAGTTAATGGTAAATCGTTTATTTTTACTACTCCATCAAATGAAATTTTAGTTAAGTTATCAAAACTTAAATTAAATCCTCCTCCATTTACATTTCTATTACCAGTAAGAGTCCCATTTGAATTATATATATTCAAACTTCCTCCAGTAACAATTACCCATGAATTAGTAGTAATTTCCCATGAATAAATTGCGCCTGTAATTGAATCTAAATAGACAAATGGACCTAAAGGTCCTGCATCTTCAATAGGTGGATTTTGGCCTATCTGTATTTCATTTGTAAAAAAGGGTAAGTGATTTTTATTAGCATCTACCCAGTAATAATTATCATAAATAACATTTCTTGAAATGTCACTATTTCTTGCTCTGTATAATATCTGACCTAATTCATTTTTGGGCCAATTTTCTGCATCAATTGCTTCCATCCAAGGAATTGTTGGAAAGCTGACTTTTCTACTATAAAATGAAGATTGACCCATATATTTTTGTGTTTACAAAGATAAAGTTAAAATTTTATATTAACTAAATTTGTTTATATAAATATTAAATTCTAAAGAATTCTGTAATGAATGAGTTTGATTATACTTTACTTTCTTATAAAGACCGTAAAAAGGAGTACTTATTAATAATCCTAAAAATCTAACTACCCATACTGACCACCAAGAAATATTAAATTTCCTAAGTAGTTTACAATAAAATATATCTGCCTTTATTTTATGTTTAAAATTAACAGGTAGATTGTATTTCACATACATATAATCGTGCACCATTGCACACAAATCTAATTCTTTAATTAAGTAACTATCTCTAACTATAGTTGCCCCATCAAATTTTCCTGGAAAAACTATAAAATAATCAAAAGCTTCTAAAAAATTTAAAATAGAATTTTCACTAAACTCGTAGTCAGTTAATACTTGTATTAGTAAATTTCTTTTATACAGTAAAATTTCTAAAGACTCATTGAAAAAGTTCATTGTAAATTCATTACTATAAGATCTTTTACACTTATCTCTGGATAAACATCCATTACTCCAAATAAAATAACTAAAAATTGTTCTTCTACTATTTTATTTAATATACTTAAATTAGTAGGATCAGTTTCATTATCAAATGCACTTATTAAGTTTAAAGAATTTCCAGTTTTTAAATAACCTAAATACAAATCTCCGTAAGCAGAATAAAGCCAATTATAAAGATTTGGGTTAAAAGATTTTAGCATATTATCTGCTTTATATCTTCTATTTTCTAAAAATTCTTCTAACTTAGAAGAAGAGTATAATACAATGTCTTCGCCAGTAACTGGATTTTTAGTACTAATTGGAAATACATTAAAATCAAGAGTGTACATAAATTTCTCTTCTGGGGATTCTTCTCTTTTAAAAAACTGTATTGTCTTTTTTAATCCAGTTATTACATCCACAGTTATACCTTCATGAGTCTTTTCTTCAATTACAGTATTATATAATTGACGAACTACTAATGTCTCTGACAAATCTTCTTCAACAAAAACATAATCTTTATAAATTTTTTCACCTTTTAATCCATAAACAGCTTCTTTAGGTTTTAAGAAACTTAAATTATCATATTGTATTTCTGTAGCTTTTTGAACAGGTATACCATTTAAAATGCAAAGAGTTTCTAATATAGTAATTTCAGGGGGCTTATTAGAATCAATAGCTTCCTGAGTAATAGTTTCAATCCAAGTAGAAGTTACCTTATCAAATGCAGGTCTAATAAGATCATTGTTATAAATAACATCAGTATATGGCAATACTGCATATTCGTCTAGTTCACCAGTATAGGCAAATCCTTTGTTTATAGGGGAATAAAAAGAGTAAAGTTGGCTCATTGAAATGTTTTAAAGAAGTTTTAATAAAAAAGAAACCAAGGGGAGTAACCAACAAACAGCACTCCCCAAGGCTCTTATAAATTAAAGATCGCCAGTAGCGTAAGCTGTACCTAATACAGTCTCGGCCAAAGCATCACCAACAGTTGAAGCTGCTACTGAAGCTCCTGTCAACTCAAGCATAAATCTAACATTACCAAATGTTCTACCTAAAGTACCTAGTGGAGTATCAGCATCTACTTGATCTGTCCATTTAATATCCAAGATAGAATAATTTTTAGTAGGATCTGCTAAAAGTTCTACAGGCTTATTTGGGATAAATGTAGTCAAAGTAGCATCTGTGTTATTTTCCATAAATGCTTTTTCTTCCATTACTACAGTTTCATAAGTACCTACACCAAATTTAGGTTGTGTAGTACTATTTGTAATTACAACTGGTACACCTTCCTTTTGGATAATTACACTGAAAGAGTTTTTGCTATAATTAGAGAACAAGTATGGGTCAAATTCATTGTTAATACCAGTAAACTGAATACCATACAAACCACCTACAGTAGTAATTTCATTAACTGTCTCAGCAGCTGCATTTGGTCCTCTAAATTTTTCACCAAGAGTAATTGTCAAACCACTTACAGATACCACAGAATAAGCATCAGTAGTAGAACCAATGCTGATGGTGTCACCAGCAACAATAGTACCTACACCTGTGTTCATTACAATAGTTTTAGAACCATTGGAAACAATAGCACCACCTGCAATAGCAGCACCTACAGTACCATCAGTAATAACTTTAATACGTGCATAAGAAGGCTTAGAATTACTAGTTTCAGATACCCAGTTATTCACTGATTCAAAAATAGCATCAGCAGCTCTAAGAGCAAATTCTCTAGCAGAAGAAGAAGCAGAGGTATTAAATTGACCTTGCATGTGAATTGCCATAGAAGCATTTCCACCGTATACATAATCATCTTGCTCTTGACGAATGTAAATTCCAAAGTTAGAGCTATTGATTACTGGCAAGTTAGCACTACCAGAACCCTGATAACCAAGTGTAGTTACTTGTTCAGCATCTGAAATAAATTTTTGCTTAGTTAAAACCAATTTAGTTACATCAAAAAGTTGAGTAAAAATAAGAGGCTTAGTAGAACCGTGTGAGTAAGCAAACTTAGCTACACCAGTAGTTGGCATTGCAGCAAGTCTTTTACCTGCTTTGTCTACTAAAACAGCAGCACCTCTAGGTAAATTAATATTTGTTACCACTGCACCAGCAGCTGGCAAACTAGCCACGTTTGAAGCAGGTATTACAAAAGAAGCAAAACCCATTTTACGTGAATACATTGAACTGTTAAAACTCATTGTTAATAAAAGTATATAATTAATTTAATTGTTCTATTCCTAAATCAGGAATATTTGGTTCTGAATTACTCTTTCTAATAATTCTAACAGCAATTTCTACAATAGCCTCATGTACTTCCTTAGTAGTACTTTCTAATATACAATTAACTTGGCTTCCAGGAGAAGATCTGTTAACTACTATATCAGGGATTGATTTTAAGTATTTGATTTTGTAAGAGGTAATATTAAAAGCACCATTAGTAATTAACTGTACCCTTCTATTACTGTCATACATTCTCCATACTAAACCATCGTATTGATTAATGTAGGGCTTTCTATAATGATTCCTGATTAATTTATTGTATTCATCATGTGTAACAATAGATACTCTAGGTATTATTTTAACATTAGAATTGCAGTAATTTTTATCTGAAGTAGGAGTTTCAGTAATCATTACCCAAAAATCAGCAGGAAGATCATAATACTTACCGTTTGGAAAAATATTAGCTTGAGAACCAGACTGAGATAAAGTGGATGGTTGTATTAGTGGTGCTAATCCCCATCCCCTTATTTCAGTTTCTTCAAAACCTTCTTGTTTATAATTTAGTCTATTGTCTATAAACTGATTAACGTACATGACTTGTGCTTTATTTAATACAGATGATAATTCTATATCTTCATAAGCAAATTCTGCATCTTTTAAATTTAAAAGAAGCTCAGTTTTATCAGCCATTTCGTTAGCAGTCATTAGGCAACAGAGTCAATTAATTCTTGTCTTTCTTTTTGGTTTTTAATATTTTTAAAATATCCAACCAATTCATCATATTTTAATGCAGCACCATTCTTAGTTTTATACAACTTAGAAGTACTATCGTAATCTAATATATTTTTCTTTCTTGCTAGGTTAATTACCCATTTAAGATCTGCATCTTTATCATTTGCAAGTTCTATAAATTTAGCAGGATCAGATTCTAAGTACTCTACTACTTTAATTTTTAGAATACCTAAATCAGTTTTATGATCATAAACTTTACCAGCTACATTTAAAAACTTCAAAATAGACTCTTTATCTTGAGTAATTTCTGAGAATCTCATGTAAGCCTTAGTTTTTAAATCTACTGCTTCAATTTTAGCCTCATCTACAGGGCTATCATCAACCATAACATACAAAAGTCCAAGTCTTCTTTCTTGATCATAAACAGCTTTAGATCTAGCTATTTCAGAAGGATATTGACAAAGTACTTTGTACTTGATTTTATCAATTGGATTTTTTAAATCCAAAATAAGTTCATCTTCTACTTGAACGTAAGTTACTTCTAACTTACCAGTATTTGTATTATACTCTTTAATCATACAATTGTTATGATCGTATGGATTAAGATTGATTCCAAGTTTAGCTTCAAAGTATGCTTTTTCTGTCATTTCTTTTCCATTAAAATCTGGACAAGGATTTGGAGTAACATCGTCTACAAAAGAATAAACTGCTCTTGGAGGTACTACGTAAGTTCTAACAGTTCCTGGATGAAAAGGGGCTGCTGTAGCCAAACTACCAGCTTGGTCAGGACTTACAAATTTACCCCAGTGACCCTTGCTTGGAGCAGGTTTTACTTTGATAATTTTATCTTCTAAATAAGGATGATTCATCATAATAATTCTATTTGTTTGTTGGTTATTTTATCAGTAAATAAGGAGGGAAATAAATTAATATTTCCACTCCTCTTTACATATTTTAAGCTTATACAGCTAATTTCAATTCAATAAGTGCATCTGGGTCAAGCATTGCAAGACCAGCTACATCCATGTAATGCACTTCGTATCCATCAATAGGAGAAGACATTACTTTTGCTTTGTCCTTACCACCTGCGGAGAATGGGTCTCTCATACCAGCAATATAACCCATAGAAGGCAATGAAGTAGTATTTGGGCGAAGTTTATAGATACCTGATTCAGAACCCATATCACCAGACATAATGTAGTAAGTATAACCTTCTGCATTACCAAGACCACCATTAGGGTGAGGTTGTGGGAACAACTCACGGTCGCTCAACCAATCTGCGATAACTACTTCAAAATCAATACCATTTACAGATCTATATGTAGTATGCTGATAACCAAAACCAGTAGGATTACTTGCACCTGTATTAGAGGCTGAAGCTGACTTCAAATAAAGGTCATTCATAATTGTTACATTAGAAGTACCTACTTTAGCATCTACTGCTTTGTGGAATTGGATAGCACCAAATTCACTAGTTACCAATTTTACTTTTCTGTTGTTTCTAGAACGCTTATTAATCATTCTAGTCAAAATTACGTCTGTCAAGTAATCCAAATCAAAAGTATTGTACTTCAATTTGTTATAGTTAACTACTTGCTCAAACAAACCATAAGGTGTAGGGCATTTTTGACCATTTGCATCTAAGAAAGATACTCTGTTATTTACATCCCAGTTTTTCTTAGAGAACAATTCAGATTTAGCTTTGATGTATTTAAACTCCATCATTGCAGCTATTTCAAGTGCGTTTACATAAGCTTGAACTTCTTCTGGTTTACCAGTTTTCAAGTTAGTAAGTGCAAAAGGTACACGCAAAGGATAATTTTTACCTTGTTCAATCATTGCACCAGAAACTGCATATTGCATTCGCATTTTAGAAATACGGAAAGCCATTTCATAGTTGGTAGCAAAGTGACCAAGCTCCATACCTTTATCAGACCAGTGATCAGCAGCAGTACCGCCAATAACTACCCAACGACCTTTTAATTGAAGTTCATCAAGTGGGATATTAAAACTCTGACCTGGCTCTGTATTAGCAACTACTTGGTATTTAGTACCAGTAGCATCTTTTTGCTCACTAATTACATGGAATTGGTAATTAGTTGAAGGATTACGAAGGATTTGAGTTTGTGAAGCTAATGGCTTTTCAAATCTTACATAAAAATATTCCTGTGAACTAATTGGAACTGTCAAAGTACCAGCTTGTAAGCTTGCACCTGCTTCAGTTTCAACATCAGTTAATACTAAAGTATTGGAATCTTTTCCCTTTACTTTATAGTAAAACATGTCATTCTCACCATTTACTGTCATGGTAGGAAAGCTTTCTACAAAATTAATCAACTCCATTGCAGGGTTATTTGCATATACTTTATTCAAAGTGTAGTTAATACCCTTTGGATCTAGCATCATCATGGAGTTGAGTGTGTCTTCTTGGGCGTAAGCGCCTTTAAAGGTTTTAGGCTCATACACCTGCAACCCGTTGAGAAATTTACTCATAGTTAAAAATTAATTATTAAATTGTTAAACATTATAACCTAGATTCTTTATACGATCTTTGTTGTTCAAAGGTTCAGAAACTCCTACCTTCCCTGTTCTTTGGGCATCAACTATGACTTCATCTAGTTTGCTTTTTATATTTTTCGCAGATAACTTACTTAATTTTGAAAAATCAGGATGCCATTTTCCAGTTTTGTTATCTACATTAAATAGTCCTAAAGTATTAAAATACTCTATTGCTATTGTAATTTCGTCTGAATATTTGTGTTGCTTTAAGGAAAAATCATTAAAAGATTTTTTACCTTCAACATGAACTACTTTAGTAAGATTTTCTTTCATCTTATTTTTTAGCTCATCTGTTATTTTTAATTCACCTGCTGATTCAATTGATTTAAAGCCATCAATAAGGGATTCAAATTTCTTAGTAGTATTAGCTACTTCGTCTCTCTCTTTATTAGCTTTAATAGCTTTAAATTGATCTATTTGGTGATCTAAATGGCTTACTATCTTATCTTTTGCTGTACTAGCTTTGTCTTTTAATTTTCCCAAAGTTTCCGCTTCTTCAATTTCTTCTTCAGCTTCTTCTTGAGTCATGTTTTTTATACTAGTTAAATAATCTAAATAAATTGTTTTTTGCAATTCTTCATCATCTAACTGTTCATCGGTAAACCCTTCTAATGCAGATTTAGTTCTAGCAAAAGAAATTGCTTTTGTATCATTGTCAAAATGCTCTCTAATATCTAAAAATAGTTTTACTTCTGGAGAAGCATTTGCATATCTTTCCTCTTCTTTCTTTTTTATCCTATTATTTATAACTAGTTCTTCAAGTTTTTCTTCAAACTCAATTGCACTTTTAATTTCCAAGTCTTCGGGCAATTCAATACCTTCTCTAGTAACAAAAGTGTTTAATACTGATTTATAAATAGTAGGATCTACAGAAGTATCATCATCCGCATCCTCTTCTTCTGAACTACCCTCACCATCATTATCTACATCTTCTCCAGGTGTTTCTGGATTAGTTGCACTATTTAATAATGCTGAATAATCAGGAGCTTCTTCAATTTGAAATTTAGAATAATCTATTGACATAACTAAAATTGTGTTTGTTGTTAGTTTCAAATACAAATATAATAACAAAATCTGTTATTATATTATATAATATAATTCCTTAATGTAAAGGATTTTCGTTTAACGTGTTAATTATTTCTTTGAAGTAGTATTGGCTTTCTTTCTACTAATATCATTTTTTTCTTTTGCTAAAGACTCTTTGACTTTATTTGACCTTTCTATTTCATTCTGTGCTCTTGTTCTTAAAACAATATCAGATACATCTAACTCTCTATCATTTGATAAATCTATTTGGCCTTTACCTATCATTGTCTTAGCTTCAAAATCTTTGTCTACTTTATAATATTGGGCTTCTAACTCCATATTTAACATTTCTTTTTCATGTGCTCTTACTTCTAGTGCTTCTTTTAATCTAGATTGCTCCATTCTTTCCATTTGCTCTGCTCTTTGTTTTTCTATTTGCTGTTGTTCTCTCATAGTAGCATTTCTATTAGCTTTGAGTTTCTGAGATATAGCTTGAATGCTTCCAGAACTATTGACAGTAATAAGATCCTCAAGTTGAGCACTGCCTTGTGCAATTGCTTGTTCAACACCTGCTTTAAGTTTTTCAAATAATTCTCTATCTTCTGTTGGTCTATTAGTATGTAAATCAAATTCAGATTCTGCAAATTCACTATATGTTTTAACAAATTCTTGTCCTAAATCACTTAATATATACGAGCCTTTTACTGGATACTCTTTATAAACTTTTTTACATACTTCTAAATACTTCTTTAATATAATCTTTGTAAGTTGATCATACAATTGAAACCAGTGTTCGGTAATTTTAGAAAATTGTGTAATTTCAAATTGAGTATTTCTTACCGCCTGTCTTTCACCAATCTCTCCCTCTCTAGTCCCATTTACCCCACATATTTTACCCATAGTGTATTCTATATTCATCATATAGTCACTTAAAGCTTGAATGTGCTCATGATTTGCACCCAATCTAACTTCTTGGGTAACAAAAGTATTAGTAGCTTGTGCAGCTATTTTATTAGCCATAGGGCCATTTAAAATTTCTTGAGTAGGATCTAATAATAATATTTGATCTATATTAGCCATGTGAAGCCATTCATTAGGCTTCCATCCATTAGGAATCATAGATGCATTTACACCTGTCTTAGAACCTTGCATTTGTGATATAAGCATACTTCTTTTCCAAAATGCTTTATCATACTCTAAATCGAGTTCTTTTATACTGTCAAACATAGAGTAATCTACTTCTACTCCTACTACTGGAGGAATCCCAGTAGATAAATTAGTCAAAGATTTAGCACTTGCTTTTACTGGCTCTAATCTTACATAAATATCTTCTGCAATTTTAGTAGCTCTACACCATTCATTTACCCAAAACTTTCTTACAGTTTCACCTTTAAAAATATCTGGTGAGTAAGCTTCCCCCAAAAAGTCTATTTGCTCGTTACCAAATTCATCTAAACTTGTAACTTCATATATAAGTCTTCTTGATTTCCAAAACACAGTAGTTACTAAATATTCTCCATTATTTGTACTATAAGGTTTCTTAAACAAAACCCCTCCTCCACCTTGTACTAATGGGAAAATATCAGAAGATCTGTTCATTTCCTCATTACTAGAATCATTTAAAGGGAAGATATTTCCATAAGTATCTGTAGTTAATATATCTCCTTTAAAGACATTAGGTCTTTCATAGTGTATATCTACAGCAGTTACTCTGTCTTCTAGTTTTTTCCTATCTTCTTCACTAAGCTCATCATAATAATCATCATATATTTGGCCTACTGATTTATATTCTTCAATAATAATTTTATCTTTCTCATGTATAAAATTAGTTCCACCGCCTAAAGCAGTTACTGAGTTTGGGTCTAGTTTAATTAACTTTATATCTCCATTATAATCATCAATAAGAAAAGCTACTTTACCTCTAACTAAAAGATCTTTAAATCCCATAGAAAGAGTGTATCTAATATCATTTTTAATTATTTCATACTTTAATATTTTATTTGCTGTAATTTCAGCAATATCTTGATAATCGTATGTGGCCCATTGATTAATCTTTTCCATTTCCACTTGCAAAGCCTCTTGGTCAATTTTACCCATATCATATTGCATTTTAACAACAATAGATACTTTGTTTATAAGTTGCTTCATTAAATCGTCTTCTTTTCTACCAATAGAATCTTCGTCTTTTGCAGAAATAACGCATTTAAAATCTAATGGTCTTGAAAAATAATCACCTAGTAATACATTTAATTTAGCATTACCTATACCTAAATGTTTTAGTTTTACTGGATAAGAAGACATTCCCTGATTTTGAAAATCAAGTTCTCTTCCAACTTTGTGAACATCTAATATACCAATAGAAAGATTATGATTTTCTATTTGATTTCTCCAGGTATTTAATAAATTAGAATCTTGCCTTGTCATATTGCAAGCTGCTTCTACATTATCTATATACCACTGCCTGGTTTTTTTATTTTTAGAAAGCTTTTGGATAGGTTCACTCATAAATACAAATTTAGTGATTTAAAATTAAATATTAAAATAAAGTAAATTAATTTTTTAAATTACATTCGTTTTAAGATACCATTTTTCTATCTTGTGCGTATTTTAAGTAAGCAGATGTAAAATCTTCTCTCTTTTGTTTACTCTCTTTTAGTCTATCTTGCTCCATAGTTTCGTCATACCAAAATAACATTATTAAAGAACTTACCCTATCACAGTTATTGTTACCATTATACTTAATTAACTCAAGAAGTAATGCAGGAGAATCTATATGATCTACTTGATATTTGTTATTATCTACAAAAGATCTTTCCATTAACCAACTATTTATGTATTTTAAACCTCCCTCAATAATAGCCCTACCTTGATTATTAATACCTTTTGATGTATTCATGTTTTCTATAAATGGGGCTTCTTTATTCCTTAGTTGATAAGGAGTATCAGCTAGTAAATGAAGACATTTTCTCTGGTCAAAATATGTAAACATGTCTTTAATATTTTGCTCATACATAATTGTAGCATTATAGTATAAAAGAGAGTATAGCACTTGTTCATAAAAATCTTTAGTATTATTAGTTCTACCTGTGTACTCAGCTACTATTTGCCTAGTATTCCTGTCTAAAATAAATAAAGAGGGCAAGGACTCTGATTGCCCAGGATCATCATTTCTCACAACGTCAGCAGAAGCTATATATCTACCTTTTTTTATTACTCCATTTACATCTGTTATTGGTTTTTGGAATAATTCAAAAACGCCTTTTCTTTTGTATTCATTAGAATTTATAAGAGGGTACTCTCTAATAGGATTATCATTAGTTATTTCAAACTCAATATTGCCTTCTACATTTTTCTTAAAATAACCTTTAAAACTTAAATCTAATTTATGATGACTAACTCCTCCTTCCATAAGAGCTGCATACTGCTCTTTTAAAGCAGTAGATGGAAATATGTTATTATCGCCAAGAAGGAAACATTCACTAGGCACTATAGGATGGTTTACTATATATCCTTGTAATGCATCTCTGTCTCCTTTTTTATCTGCTCTTTTTCTGTGTTCAGTTTTTGAGGCAAGGTCTAAATCTGTTATTAAATTTTCTCCTTTTTTATAAGCCATAGATCCTTGTAATACAGAAGTAAAATGTCCTATTTTCCCTCTACCTTCCCACTCATCTTCAAATGACATAAAATTAAATGCATCTGGATTATAGTACAAACTTTCTGCATATCTAACAGTATCTCCCTTTGCATAACCACCAGTAGCTTGCATCCAAATTACATTGTTCTTCCTTCTTTTAGAAGCATCTGCCCCTTCAATAGAGGATAAAATATCTTTGATATTTCTTACAAATGCAAACTCATCTATAATAGATAAATTAGGTCTTCCTGAGTTAGCTGAAAAACTATTATCTCCAAACACCCTCCATATTAAAGAAGAACCTGAATTAAATTTTATACCTGATTCATTATTTTTATCCCAAGAACCTAAGTAACCCTTTTCAAGTGGAGAAGGTTTAGATTGTTCCCCATAAACATACATTCCAGGATACTGTTCTAATGCTGCTTTTATATAATCTTTGATTTGACTTACATATTTTGTTTCTTGAGAACTAACTAATGTAGTAGATCTCATTACTTTTTTAGCAGATAAATTTTCTAAGTATAAGTCATAATCAGTCATACCATCAGTTATAATATTGTGGTTACACAATACACTAGCTATTACAGTTTTACCCCAACCACGACTTCCCATTGTCATAAAGTTTTTTGCACTATTATAGTACACTGCTTTACCACAATCTGATTGAGTTCTATTTAATTCCTCATTAGCGCTTACGTATTCTTTTCTTTGTCCAGTAGGTAAGAATAAATTATCATATAATTTTTTATTTAGTATTCCTCTAAAGGAGCATTTTTCAACTAATTCCTCATCAGTTAACCCTTCAAGTAATAACCTATTTGAGCTTTTAGTAGAATGAGTGAAGCCAGAGAATCCTCTAGCTTCCTCATAATAATAGTAAATAGGCCAATCAATATCTCTTACAAATACATTTCCATAAGACTGATTTCCTTCATCTTCTTCTAACGGTATTTTATGAAAATTACAGCCATACCACAAAGGGCCTGGCATCCATTTACCGCCAATTCTTTCTCCTTCAAAAATCCTTCTTTTAATGCTTTTCCAGTAATCAATATACTCGTACTCATTTAAGAAAGGATTTATGTCCTCAATAGATTTTAAAAGAAATTCAGAATTATTAATCATTAAATATCTGTAATAATAATGCTTTTAGGTTTTAATGCTTTTATAGATTCTCTAAGAGAGTTACTTACTTCCTCTTTAGTAAAACCTTTAGCAGTTACTGATCCTAGTTCTATATTGTCATATACAAGATTACCTGTAACTAAATCAGATTGTTCTTTATTTAGAATCCATCCTTTAAAAATACTTTCAATTTTTGTAGGCAAAAGTGTGTCTTTACTCATAAAATAAGATCCTAATAAATGTACATATTTTTCTACTTCTTCAGTAGTCATGTCCACTTCTTTCAATTGCTTTATATCTTGTCTATCAAGTAAATAGTCAATTAAATATTCATATCTATTTTTCATATCTAGCAATGAACTAGATAATTCCATTATAACTATTTCAGCTTCATTAGCTTTTCTAGTTAATACATCTAATCTTGATTTTTTTTCTTCTGACATTTGTTTGTTGATTATAACCTCCCTTCATCTGAAGAAGAAGTTGGTTTAGGTTTCTTTTTCTTACTATCCTCATCTCTAAGGAGTCCTTTGATAATGGCAAGTTCTTGGAAAGCTTTAGGAGTTCCAGATCTCATTTTTTCTACCATATCTATTTCTTTTAAATCCGCTGTTTTAAAATTTATACTATTGCAATAATCTTCTCTTTTTACCATATACTCACACCAAAAATGATAACTTTTTTCTGGTACTGATAAACATAAGTCAGTAAATTTTTCTACTATTTCTTTGTTTTCTTTACTATTCCAGTTAAACTTTTCATTTTTTAATACTGTCTTTTTTACATCTTCCCATTTACTAGGTATTGGATATATCAAAGATTTAGGATGCAAGCAAAGAGCACAGGCCCACATTAATTTAGAGGTCTCTTGTTTGTCTTTACTCTCATCTGCATTTTTAAGCTTATAGAAGAACTCTATTGCCTCAGTAGATGGATTTGCTTTCCAAAAGTTTTGATTAAAATCTAATATCATTTAAATCCTATTTTAGCATCATTATTTTTATCTTGTTGTACTTCCAATAACTCTTCTTCATAGAACCAGCTTTTTTGATTTTCATAACTTACAAGATATTGAATTACCCTGCCTCTAACATTTAATTGTATATCAACCACTATTCCAAGTATTGGTCTATCTGTCATAGCAGAAGTAGATACACAAACAAGGTCATTCATTTTAAATGGAATTTTAAAACTTTCCCATACTATGTCTTTAATCTTCAGTAACATTTTCTTCAGTATCTTTTTTATTACTATTTAGATTTGCAATATAATCTTTTTTTGAAATAAACTTGCCAAAGTTAGGCACAAATACTGACTCTTCTCCTTCTTTCATTATTTTCTCTATAAAATTACCATAAGCAAGCATAATCTGTCTTACTTTAGATTCATCTACTCCATGCTTTTTAGCAATGTCAGAAAACAATTGAAGTTGTTTTTTATTATAATAAGTTTTATACTTTTTCTCTGAATAATCTGTACTGGATACCTTCATAGTTGTGTATGTTTTCAAAGTCTTTTGGTACTGCTCCTAAATTATATAATTTTTGACCAGTTAATGTTATTTTAGAAGATAGTCTAGACAATACATTATTATAATTTGCTACAGAAGTATCAAGTTTTGTTCTAATTGATTTTCTAACTGTATTAGAATGAATGTATTCTGCTCTAGCTTCTGGAGACAAAGATATAAATTTTTGGTTTATCTTTAATATTTCTGAATATAATTCTAACTCTTTAGTAGTTAGTGGATCTGGCTTAAAGCCACTTTCACTATTACTTCCTATTAAAGAATTTATTACTGTTAGATAGTAAAGATGAATAGATTCATCATCTACTTTGATATTTATTGTTTTATACATTTGCCTGTTGGTTAAAAGAAAAAGGGGAGATTGCTCTCCCACTCTTTCTAATTATTTGTTCTTACGAGATCTCTAAATCTATTATTAATAGTGGGGAAATAGGATCTGGTTTACAATACAAATATACATCTTTATTTTTACTCAATCAAGCAAAATTAAAAATTCCTTTCTGATAAAAAGAATTCTCCAGTGTTAATGTCTACATAAGATCTACACCAGTTACCTTTACCAGTAAGAGGTTTGAACTCTATTTCCATTCCAATAATTTTTCTAACAGAAGCTCTATTAAAATAAATTACAAGTTCGTCTTCAGTATTTTCTGGTCTTGAGTTACCGTCAATAAAATCTACTCTTACAGGCTTTACTGTTTCATTTTCAAATGGTAAATCCATAAACTTACCTCCATTACCCATTCCTGAGTAATTTACTCCAGGGAAATCAGCATTTGTTCTATCATCATAACCAAAGATTCTAACTACAAAATCATTTGTTGAAGTAGCCCAGTGAGGAATCAAAGCTCTAAAGTTAAATAGATTATCATCTTTACTGTTTAAATAAACATTAGGCCAATAAACATTCTCTTCAATCTTTTCTAACTCAGTAGAAATACTAGTCAAATAAATATCATTGTTTTTAGGAGTCAGTGTGAATATTTCATAACAATACGCTGCAAGTTCTTCTGAAGTTTTGCCTGTCAAAGCCTCTAGTTGGCCTTTTCTAAACTCTCTTACTTTATTATAAGAAGATGATGAAAGCCTTGTTCCCTTGCTAGATACAAAGTTAACTACTTCATTTACAGTTACATTAACAATACCTTCACTAGGATTGCCGTCTTTTTCTGCATTCATATAAATAGAAGTATATTCTCTTTTTACTGTGTCACCTGTTTTAGTAATAGTCTTACCCATATACCAATATGTTTTACCAGCATAAGGTCCTACTGTAATTGTAGCAGACATTGGGCCAATAGAATATTGGTTTTCATTTACTTGTGTCAAACCAAAAGCATTTACTTGGTCACATAAGTAATTTAAACCGTGAAAGATAGCAGGGTGACTAGAAGGCACAGAAGTTGGAATAAATTCTGTAGATACTAGAGTTTGAATCCATTTTTTACTTTGGACATTAAATTTTCTTTCATAAGTTTCTTTTAAAATAAAACTGTTTTTACCAGTAGAGGACATCCATCCATCCCATGAGGCTGCATTTTCAGGTAAGCCTAACCTTTTTAAAGTTTCAATCATTATTAAGGGTGTTTAATTAATTTCCATTCAATAGACTTTTTAGCCCAATTTAAAGCATTTAAAGTTTCTCTTATTCCAATATCAAACATACTTATTAAACTGGTATCAGTAGAATAATTTTTTAAAGTGTAAAGTTGGTCTATAATAGTTGCAAATTTTGCTTTTATTTCTATTACTTCTGCACTATCAGAAATATTATTTATTTCTACTAACTCTTGTCCGTATGTAAGTTCTTTATTTATTTCCATTTAGTCAAATATAAAATAGTCTTGAGCATAAAGCATTTTGACAGAAATCATATCTACAGAAGTAGAATGGCTTCTAGTTGCTTTATCATAAAATTCAACTTTGTTTCCATTTGAGTATTTAAAATATTGATTAGGACAAATACTTGGACTTGATATTTTATAGCCGTTTTTAGAATATTTTAATGCATCTTCAAACCCCATGTAAGAAGTAGCTGCTGTATTAACAGCAGTCACTCCTTCAATGGTTCTAGGATAATTATCAGTTTCGTTGGTTATATTGGTACTCATTATTTTACCAAAGAGTTTACATACATAGTTCGCATAGTCTTAAATTGACTAGACTTTTTAAATCTAATAACAGTGCTTTCAGCTACTCCAGCTTTGGCAGCTATCATAGTTGTACTAGATTTTAGGTAACTTGGTTTTGAGTTTAAGAATTTAATAAGTGTATTCATTGTGTTTGTTGATTAAAAATTAAATTATTGGTTAAATTTATTATAACTTGCTTCAGATACTGTTGTATAAGATCCGCAGTCTGAGCATTTCATTTGATATTTTTTAGTTCCAGCGGCAGTAATTCTTACCTTAGAAAGTTTTAAATCTACTGATGCACAATTAGAACAAGAGCACTTTTCTTGGCCAGCTAAAACTCCAAAATGCACTTTAGGACTTAGTACTGGTAATAGTTTGTTATATACTTTTTCTAATATAACTACATCGTTAGCACAGTATTCTGTCATTGTACTAAGGGCCTTTTTATCATTTTTTAAAAGAATGTCTTTCCATAATCCATAAGTGGTTTCTTGTTTTTGACCTACTCCAAAAAATTGAGCAATATAATCAAGTCTGTTAGAATTGAATTTAAGCTTGTTTCTAGAGCCTAATAATGTATCTAGAGAAGTACAGTTAGCAAGGTCAGTAATACCGTGGTATAATGCCCTTGTTCTCACCCAGGGAATATCAAATCTGTCTCCATTGTGAGTAATACTAAGATCGCTTTCATTGAGAACTTTGGAAAATTTCTCAAGCATACTTTTGTCACATTGATTTTTATCCCAAGTCAATTTGTAGATTTTATCACTGCCCTCGTATTTATAACAAATACAAATTATGGATCTTTCTTGTATTATATTAGAAGAGTCTATAGTTTTCTTCCAACCTGCTTCCCAAAATAATCCAATATTAGGACTGGTTTCAATGTCAAAAAATAATTTCTTCATTTATCTGTTTGTTGGTAATATTTAGGTTTTTTAATATCAATATTCAGTTGGTTATACTAAAAAGAAAACCTATATTTGTATGTGATTAAAGCTAACTGCCTTAACTACGATACAAATATACAACTTATTTTTCGCCAATGTCAAGAGATTTAACAAATAATAATTGGATCTATACTAGCTTTAGTATGATTTCAAAACCTATCTTACCTGTTTCCAGTAAGTTAGACATAGAAAACTTTTATGGTATTGCAAGGTTTGATTTATCTACATCAAATGGAAGTGACCTTCATTTAGAGTTCTTTAACTATTGTATAGATAACGACATTAAAATAGGTAAAGTGCTAGAAATCAATTGGGAAGACCTTTCAAGATGGGATATATCTGGTTGCCAATTTCAGAATAATTATAGGAATTGGGCAATAACTAACTATTTAACATTTGAAACTTTTAAGGCTTCTGTGGAAAAAGCAATGGAAGATGTTGGTAAAGTTGAATTTTATTTATAATGATAAAAAGAAAAACATTGGTTGCAGCAATGTTTTGGTGCAGATCTGAGTATAATATACCTAAAGAGAAAATGCCAAAACTAAGGTTAGTTAAATCTAAAAGTTTGACTACTGACTTTATGGGCAAGTATAATTTTGATAATAATACAATTACTTTATACCTTTTAAACCATAAATCTGTAATGGATATATTAGATACTCTATTGCATGAGGTATATCATAGTACTCAGAAAATAGAAATATACAATGCAATGGATGAGTATTTTGGTTATAAAAACAATCCTTTAGAAAAAGATGCAATAGATAATGCTAGAAAAACTAAGTTTAGACTTTATAAATATCTATTAGAATTAGGTTTTTTTTAAGGTTTATCGTAGAATGGTACTAGAACATTATTGATACTTTCTGTATTTAGTAGAATTGCTTTACTATTAGGGATTCTTACTTCCCTGTCAAATCCAACTTTACAAAGTTTCTGATTTCTGTGCAAATCTTTTATTTCCCCTATTACATTATAATGCTGTAATCCATCTAATTCTATTATTAGATGTAAAGTAGGTATATAAAAGTCTAATATACAGAAATCTCCTGAAGGAAAGTACACTATCTTTTGAAATTCGTATTCTAAACCGATTTCGTATAATAATTGTTTTATGTACTTTTCTGGTAAAGTTAGGTTGTCAGATAACGCTTTAGAGTTTTCTTTTGCTTTTTGTACTAATTTGGGATTAGAATGTGCTAAGTACCTTTGATATTTGTGTATATCTTCTAAATCTTTAAAGTCCTCTTTTATTTTTATTTTGTATTTCATATACTTTAAGCAAAATAAGTGTCTTTAAATAAACTTCTCATACCTGTTTCCTCACAATTACCGTTAAAAGATAGGTAAGGATTAAATACCCAATACTTTTTATGTACTTCATGTGCTTGATAAACTTCCCATTTACCTATTACACCTAGTCTAAATAGCTTATTTATAATCTTATCTACCTCTTTTCTATTTACTCCTAGCTCTTCTCCTAGCTCAGTACAACTCATATCATCATCTAATGGACATAGACTGTTATCTCTGTAATTTGCTCTGGTAGCAAGCTTATGGGCCACTTTAAACTCTCTGTCATTTGTTAATTCAGCAAGCAATGCCCAGGCTTTATTATAAGATCTACTCCATTTAACTGTATTACCGTTTACTCTTTCATACCCTTGCTTAAACTTTTTGACTTTATCCTCTAAAGTAATTATCTCTCCAGATGCTAAATTTATCTTAGCAGCTACCTCATCATGTTCTAATTTTATGGTTTTTTCGTATCCCATTTTAGTCAATTTTTAAGTCTTAAATTTTATAGTTTTGGCCATTTTTGACCAAAATTTGGCCAAATTTGACCAAACGTGTTCAGTGTTTACTGGGCCTCTAGAAGATTTCCTTCTTTATTCTTAGAGAGACTTTTCATATACAAAGATACAAACTAAATTTAGGTTATACTTGGTGTAGTAGTTTATTTATTTTCTACTGTCGTAGAAAAGCATTTGCCTATTTAATTTTAGCCCATTTAAGACACTCAAATTATCTTACCACAGTATATACTTATAACACTATTATAAGCTTATAATGAAGCTGTAGTTAAATATTTGACCTATATTTGTAGCTAATAACTAAACTAATTTATTTTAACATGAAAAACTCTATATCTTTTTTAACTTATTTTTACAAAAACCATTTATGGCCAAGCTGTTTTATATTAATTCTTATATTATTTAGTGTGGTTTTTAAAGAGCCTTTGGCAGTTAAGTGTTTTTTGGCTATATTGGGTATACTATTGATTTCTAGTTGTTTGTCTTACATTAGAAGATTTAAGTAAATTACTTTCCTTAGAAAAAATGTAATTTCGGGTAAATTTTCCTTAGTTTTTTTGTAATATAAAGATCCCCTGGGCTAAGTAAAAATAGGGATACATACCCCCTACCCTTTATTTTGTAGATTTTAGTACCCCCTTATTTTATAGAACAATTTTTTATTAGTACAAGTATTATAGAGTCAATACTACAGAGTCAATATTAGATTCCCCATAGAGTCAGTATTAGACTTAATAAAGCTAACAAAGTCAATATTAGACCTAACCCCTTCTCCACTCCACCATCTTCCATATTGGGGGGCTAGTACTCCCTTGTGTTTATATTGTTCATTTACCAAATAAAATTTACATTGTCATGAAAAGAATTACCACTGAAGAAGGTGTTACCCTTGCAGCCTTTAAACAAGCTCACGGCATCGAAGCCCTTCTCGTTTGCAAGAGCGCTAAAAACAAGCTTTACGCGGTTAATAAAGCCACTAACCAGAGAGCCTTTGGGATTTCCGATAATGCTGTGCAAGATGGCGCTATTAACCCTGAAGCACGCATTAGCGAATGGGAAACGGATGAAGGCGAAATTATCTATTACCTTGCCGTTAGCAAGCCTAAAGAAGTGCTATTTGAGATATAATAGCGAGAGAGGGATCATTCCCTCTCTTTCTTCTTGTTTTAATTGTAATTCATTTCATCCAAAATACATTACAGTATTTACTGTATTCTATCGCCATTCTTTCGCTAAATCTTCGCTGATTTGTTGAAATATAGTGCTGTTAACTTGTTGATATGTAGTACATTAGACACTTAATACTAATCATCTACTACATACAATATATCCAACTTCATCCACATAAATAGCCAAATAACGCTATTAAATACCTGGGAAAGTTGTTTTTTCTTCGTTTTATAACCAAAACCCAAATAACAAAAAATATTATGAAAAGTAAAACATTAGAAGTAATGGGCATATTAACAATTGCCGTTTTTGTATTATTATTAGGAGGAAAATTCCTTAATTGGATTTTCAGCTTAATATTTGACTGCCAATTTAACCAAGTTCAAACTGCAATGTTGTGGGGATTACACATAATAGTAATATTCATAGCAACAATCATGTTCTTGATAGAAAAAGACTATTTAGACAAATAAAGACAAAATTCACTTAATAGTGTGGTAGTGAGATAATACATACGCTCACATGAATACACCTCTCAGGCACTTTAAAACGCACACTTGAGGGGTCTTTTCTTGATCCTACAGAATCTTTTATAGACTAATAACAGAGACTGGCAAACAGAGAGTTAGTATACTAAAGTGGGAAATTAGTACTCAATGAAGGTAATCAGACCTTTGAAATCAAGTAAAACCATCCTTGATTAGCTATAAAATATTTAACCAAAAAGTTAATAAAAATATTGTTTTCGTGTTTTGTTTTATTTGGCGCAAAAGACTCTAGAGTAGAATAATCTACTTTAGGGTCAATTTGCTTTAAATACAATACACATAAAAGATCTAAAACCAAAACTAGTTAACCAAACTAATTAAATTAAGAGAAAAAGTTTTTAGCAAATAGATGTCCTAACGAGACCTGGATAATAATGCGCTTAATTAATTAGTTAAAATCCCTAAAAAATGAAAACAATCAACTTTGTAAACAGAGCTTACGATCATTTAATTAAAATGTATCACAAACTAAAAACCAAATTTGCAGTAGTATCAATATACTACACTGTAAAAAATGGTTTATTGTTTGGGCACTTCAAACTTCAACACCGTTGGTAATGGAAGTAAAAAATGTTAAACTAATTGAATACAGCAGATGTTTTGATATAGACTTAGAATTTGATGAAATAATCACATTCAAAGTTGTAGAAACAGTTGACAGTTCTACAAATAAAAAAACATTTGGTGTATTCAGTACAGCTGACAAAACAGTCAATGACACTGTTAAAAATTGGCTAAAAAAAGGAATTCTGAGCCTGCCTACAATTGGCTCATCAAACGCTTAAAGCTATAAATTATGCGCTTTCAAGTAATCAATGTTAAAAGAGTATTTGGTGGTTATGAAGTCCTTTATTGGGCATCAAAATGGAATCCAAAAGACAAAAAACAAACGTATGTAAAAGAGAAATCTTTTTACGACATCAAAACTGTTTGGTTAGGAGTACCTCACAATCAACTAAACAAAATCAATGTTATGTATCCAACTAAAAGCAACCAAGTTGTGATTGGTAATACACAATATGTTGACAAATCAGTAGTTTATCTAGGACACACTACTATCTAAAAAAGTCCTAAAAAATCAGTAATTTAATTAATTTATTTAAAAAAATCAGTATTATGAAAGACATTACAAACGCTGTAACAGGCAAAAAAGGCAAAGAATTTGGTGCTACATTGACATCAATCTCTTCAGAACTAAGAGAAAATTCAAATGGAAAAGGCTACCGTAATTGCGGAATTTCTTTTGAAGTTAATGGAAAAACCTACACATCAGGTGCAATGATGAATGAGGCAAATTATCAATTGGCAAAAGAAGCATCAGCAAATGGTGAATTTGACCTAATTGGTAAAAATCTCCTTACTCAAGGATTTGCAGGTGACAATGGTAACATGTTGTTTACTGTTTCTCATTTGACTTATGGTGAGCGTGTTAGTGCAGATATCTTTGGCCTTGGTGCTGAAGTTGCTGCAACTGAGCCAGCAACAGCTGTTGGAGCATAATCCAATAATGTTGTAAGAAATAATGGGGGAGTAGAAATATTCCCCCTTATTTAAATATTTATTGTTAATGCACCATAACTCATGTAGATATAAAGACTTCTTAGTACCAAATTAGCCTTGAGCTATACTAAGATGTAAAACTACCTAATTAATTGAGCATGATACAGTAATCAATCTGGGGCATGAAATCATTAATCAATTCCCAAGAATGAGCAGTTGTAATAAATAGGTACATATAAAATATTAATTAAAAAGTAATAGTTAACTCACTTGACAATCTACCTAAAAAAAGGTTAAGAATAGAAAAGATTGTTAATTAATAAATTTATATATGTGTCTGGTATGCTAACACTTCAATGAAGTAATTAATCATTTGTGGAAACCACTATACATTTACGCTTGTTAATGGAAATCCTGTAGTAAAGGGTATTCTTACTGAACCTTCTAGAATAAAAG
>Ga0181358_1000205_pt1 | contig 26751 bp, 34 predicted proteins | sample Fa13VDMM110SD_FD_130096 | JGI IMG/M metagenome (GOLD analysis project Ga0181358, IMG submission 130096) | Freshwater viral communities from Lake Michigan, USA - Fa13.VD.MM110.S.D | ecosystem: Environmental > Aquatic > Freshwater > Lake | place: USA: Michigan | collected 2013-09-24 | reverse complement strand
TTCCAGTATACAATTTTAGGCATTTTGTAACCAGCTTCTGCAAATTTAGATTCGAAAATATCTTGTGCAGATTTATCCCAGTTACCACTAGTACCTTGGTTAAATTCCATATCTGATAAAATCAATACCATTGTTGGCATTTCAGATTGTGGAACATTATTACTTACAGCTGAGTTAAGTATTGTTTTAAACACTTTTTCAATGTTTGTACTCATACACCAATCAGCTATAGATAATTGTTCATATCTTTCAGATAAAGAACCTTTAAGTACTTGCAATGATGGTCTATTAGAGAAAGTAATGAAACTATCTTTGAATGCACCCTCATTTCTTTCTGAGATATATAACCCCAAAGAGATTGCAACATCCATACATGTTACATTTGGGTTGTTACCCGCTGGACATTCCATTGACCCAGATACGTCAACAACTGGTAAAAATTGTTCGTTGTTGTTTTCCAAATAATTTGGAAGTGCGTCCCATTGTACATCAGCACCATCAGAACTACCGTATTTTAAGTTTTTAACAATATCATATGGGTATACTGCACCAGCATTGATTTTAACATCACCTTTTTTAACAGATTCGATAAATGATGTGAATCTTTCACCATCTCTTTTACCAAAAGCTCTCATGTAATCTGACATTGCTTTTGATGGTACGTGTGAATAGTTTATTTTACCAAACTCATTAGCACACATCAATTGTTCAACAGTTGATGATAATTCAGCTAACATTTTTCTGTAAGTAGATGGTGTTAACTTTAAGAATTTTCTCAAAGCAATAGCTTGTCTTTTCTTTTCTCTATTATTAACGTTAGGTCTTGGCATCCATTTAGCAGCCAATCCATTACCGTTTTTAAGGGCATCAGAAATCAAAGTTAATGCATCATTTTCCAATGGTGTACCAACTAATGATAATAAATCATCCCATCTACCGAATTCTGAAATTAAACCTAAGTTTTTTCTAATTGATTCAGTTCTTAAAACAGCAAGATATTTTATGATATCTTTGAAGATTTGTCTTTCACCAGCACCACCACGAACGTCACGGGCCCAGAATAATATCTTCATTGCTGTCAACGCATTTTCTTCATATGCTTTAACAAACGTATTAATAAGTCTAGTTTTGTCTTGACCTCTCATAGCTCCAATTTGGAAAAATAAGTTAACACAATCATTTAATGATGATGAATTTGTAACCATTCCGTTTTCAGTTACTGTGTTTTTTGTTTGTAAAGCATCTACTAATTTCATAATCTTACGTTTTTCGTTTTTAATTTAGTTTTGCAAATATACTAACTATTTTTTAATATAACAACTTTTTTTTAAAATATTTTTAAATTTTTGTATCTTTGATGAATTTACTATATGATTTTTTATATGATTCTTTACTCTCGTCTTTAGAATCTTTGGTGTATTGCCAGTTCCAATATAGATTATCATTTGGTTTAAAACCATAAAATTCATGAACTTTCTTTTGCGTTTCTGTTACGTTTTCTCCATTCCAATTTTGACCAACACAAATAAATCCCGTTTCAATATTTTTAACTAAATTTGATTCACCTAATGTTGTATGTCTATTTTCAATCCAATTTAATCTTTCAATTAAATTCTGATAGTACATATTTGCTTGTCCCCATCTAATTGAACTAAAGAATATAACCGCATCTGATTCAAATAACTCTTTAGAAATTTTCCATAGTTCATCTGATGGTTCATTAATATTAACCCAACATCTATGGTGTCCTGATGGATTTTTATCCTTATTCTTAAGCGCTGCTTTTAGTAAACCACAAGAGTTACCATCTTTTCTGGATACATTACCTTCACAAGGTAGTATTTTAAGTTCAGGCACATCTATTAACACTGATTTATCACCTAATTTGTCATTTAAGTACATCGCAATCATTTTTGATTTTGGTGTGTCTATATTTTTATCATCCCAATTGTACCTATTTGAACAACTTAATAATAAAACCTTTTTTTTATTATTTAAAATATCTATAGTCTTTTGTATTGATTCCCAAGTTTCCGTTTGGTTTAACTCTTCCAGAATCATTATCTTTCGTATTCTATTTATTTCTTCTATTAAACTCATCTTTTTTTATTAATAAATATCAAAATAATAATAATAGTTATATGGTTATTATATAAGTTTTTTTAAATTTTTACGAACCAAGCTCTAATTGATGCTGTATTGTTCTGTAAATCTGTAAATTCAATGTTACTCATAAAACCATCTTCAACAAAGTATTGACCTACTTGACCAGAATAATGACTACCACCAAATGGATAAAAGTATTGTAAAGTTAATGTCTTATTAGTTGAACCAGTTATCATACTTAAAGTATATGGTCTTTGTGCGTTTTGATTTAACACGTATTTAGTGTTTGAAATAAACGTTATCGTATCATTTGGGTAATTAGTCGAGAAAGCTGATACAACTTTAACTAAAACCCATTTTGTACCAATTATTGGGTTTTGTGTTTGTGTACCACCACCTGGAAGTACACCACCATTAGTATAACCATCTTGCCAAGTTGTTGTATCAACTGGGTCGGGTATTTGTTGGTACGGGCCAGGATTTTCTTTTTTACAAGATGTGAATAAAACTGATAAACAAAATATTAATGCTAATTTTTTCATAATTCATAATTTATTTATACAAAGATAAGTATAATATTTTAATCCACCAAATATTATTTCATTTTTTTTACAAATTTAATTATAATGCCACCAATTTCAACCTCAACAATATCCCTATGGGTAAATTCTGAGTTGGTTGGGTTTGACTTATAAAATAAATGTTCGTCCATTTTTTTATGGTTTTCTTCAGATAATTCATAAGTTAATACTAATCCATTTTTATAGATTTTTTCATTATTAACAACTTCAGAAAGTGTTTCGATTAATTCGTTATAATTCATATTAAAACTTTGTAAATATTCTTTTAAACCTATTACCTAGTTTATTATACCAAGGTTCAGTATGTTTAATTATAGTTGTTGGGTTTTCCTTTATTTTTTCACCTAAACCAAATTTAATTTCGTTTATAAATTTATTCTTATTTAATAAAGTTTGATTTTTTTGACCTTTCATGTCATTAATCAGAGCATCAAAAGTTTCAACCCTTTCATTTTCTTCTTCTCGTTCAATTTCTTGAATAAATTTTTTAGTCTGATTATCAAATCTAGTTAAAATATCTTCAAGTGTTACAATAGTTTGATTTCTTTCCATACTCAACAATACATATAAAACTTATAATTGTAAATATTTACATTTATTAAAAAAATACTATATTTGATTAAAATTATGAAATTATGATTACAGGAACATTTTTATTATTATCTTATGGTATAACTAATATAGCAGTATATGGTACCATTTTTGAAGGTTGGAGAAAATTTTGGAATAAAATTAACCCATCTTTTTTTGGTAAATTATTTGGTTGCCCTTTGTGTTTATCAACATGGGTAGGATTTGCTTTATCATTTACATTTGTAGCATTTGGTTATCAAACACCAATGTCGGTATATGGTATTGATAACATACCATTAATGGTTTTCTTAGATGGTTGTTTAACATCTGGTGCAGTATGGTTAATACATACAGTTCAAGAGTTTTTTGAACGTGCCTTCTATAACGATACTGAATAAAAGAAAAGCCCTCAGTTGAGGGCTTTTTTATTAGTAGGTTAAATCTTTTTCTTCTTCACATATTGGACAAATTTCTTCTGGACCACACTTACAAATAATGTTAGCTGGTTCAATAAATTCATCCAACTCAATTTTTTGACCCTTTGGGGGTAACTCAATATCGTTATGAGTTTGTACCTTTTTTGTTGTACCGTTCTTTTGTGGTTTTGTTGGTTCACTTTTCTGTGTTCCAGTTTCAACTTTTTTAGGTTCATCTTTCTTTTCTTCTTCCGCAGTTTTTTCAATTAAATCTGTAGCACTTTCATCACCAATATTTTCCATATCAATTAATGCTGGTACGATATCTGGTTCACTAAATATGAATTTTAACCTCTGTAATTTATTAAGATTAGAGTCTTTGAATATTCTTTGTAATTCAGCAACCTTCTCCTTTAGTAATTCATACTTCTTTTCCCTTTCAATATTTAAATTGATAATTTCTTGAACATAATCAAGTAAATCATCGATATCAATATCTTCATTATCGCTATAGAACATATAATAGTTTTCTTCACCATCAACCTTTTGTTTTTGAATTAATTGTGATTCTGGTACAGTCCAACCTTCCTTTAGGACAGCATCAACTAATTGAATACCTTCTAAATATCTAATACCTATAACGTATGGTCTTAATAAATTTAATCTTTCTTGTATTTTTGACATATTTTTATTTTTTTATTAAATGAATATACCGTAAAATATTGATGAGATAATATAACCAATCGATATACTTAATACCCACAATGATTTATTAGTAACTTTGTATTTTTCTGGCGATTCTTCGTCTGACTTTAACCAGGCTTGTATAAAATAATAACTATGTCTAATTAAATTTAAACAAGCCATGGTTAAAACCATTAATAGCACTTTATTGATTAAACTTATCAACATATTACCCTTTTGCTTCTTTTTTCATTGATGAAACTGTGTTTCTAACAGCTTTTGCAGCGTTAATTACATCTCTCATGGTTTTGCTAACTCTAGTCCCAGCAGTTTTATTACCTTTTTCTACAAACTTAGCTACATCACCTTCTAGTGATTCAACTATCGCTTTTAATTCTTCGAACTCTTTCATTTTTATTTATTTTGTTCATTGTTATTATTAGATGCTGCTGTGTATTCTCTCCACTTTTCAATCATTTTTTCACTTTTAACGATTTCACTTAAATGGTGTTTTATAGTTTTAATCCTACAATCAATATCATCTTTGTTATTTATAGCATTTTCCATTGCTTCTTCATGCTTCATAATATCTGAAGCTAGTTCTGTCAAAATTATACTAATCATTCTACTCATGTTCCAAATATACTAACACAATTTATAAAAATAAATAGATAATCTGCTTTTTTTATGCATTTTTTAAGGATTTATCAAAAATATTGTAAATCTCTATGAAGCTATCAACATCAGCTCTACTTTTAATACCTTTATAATTAAAAATATGTGACCACAAATTTAATATGTTTTTATGGACATTTGGGTTGTTGTCTTTATCATCCAAATTATAAAAAACTTCTAATGTGAATTCACTAAAATAGTATTTTAATTCATCATTGTCTTCAAAATTAATATCTTCCTTTTTGAAGTTAACTATGTTTTTATCCCAACACCATTCAAAATGATTTATTTGCTGTTCTTGATTTGTTATATCATCACCTAGATATGTGTCGAACACAATATTAAATAATGACATCACAAAATCTAAATACAAATTTACTCTATCGAATTTAACGTTATTGGTTGAGTATAAAATTGCAACACTATCATCACTTAATGGACTTGTTATATAATTCATAAATCTTATTTTGTTTTTATTACCACTCATTAAATTTAATTTTATAAAATATAATCAATTATTATATAAAAATAAATATTAAAAATTTGGTAGATTAAAATATTATACTTATATTTGTATAAGAATTTTAAATTAAATGGTTATGAATAGATATAATGAATTTAAAGAAGAGTTAAGTATTTATGAGAATAAATCAAAAACTAGAATAATGTTAGCTATTTTTATTCATAAATTTTTTAGGTTGTTTACAACTAAAGCTTTTGATTTTATCATATCTTTAGCTATCTTAATTTTAATTCCTGGGTTTATGGGTGGGTTTTATATTAACTTAATTGTTACTTGTTCTATTGTGCATTTTTTTTATTGGGTGGTTATTTATAGAACATTATCAAAACGTTTTGAAAATACGATGTATCAAGACTTCACATTAAGAATCGGTATATTACAAGATATTATTTCTAGAAAATAAAAAAGGAGGGCTAAACCCTCCTTTTTTATTATTTATTTAAAATTTATTTATTTTTACCATAATTAAAATTAATAAGTGAAGCACCTAAATATAATAATGCTAAGAAAAACCCTAAAGTTGCAACTGGACCTCCGTATATACCAAATGCTGCGTCAGTCATATCATGTACTTTACTTAAAATTGGACTATCAGCCCAACCACTACCTTGAGACCACATACCAAGTATTGATGATATTAATGCTGCTGGTGCGCCAATTAAAGCTGAAAATCTAGCGGCCCATCTTTTAGCAGTATCACCAAAAAAACCTTCGGCTAATTCACTTGAATTGGCTAATTCAGCTTCTTCTTCTGGAGTTAATTGTGATATACCACTCAATTTAGAAAGCACCATTCTTGGGTCACCCATTTTATTAGCTGCGCCCATAATTTCTTGTTTATCTTTATCAGTTAAGGTTGGTAATATTTTGTCAGCAATTTGTTTAGCTGTAGCAAGTAAGTTAGAAATTTTACCACCTTCATATAACATACCTTCACTCATATCTTCATCTAATCCAGAAAATATTTCATCAAATCTATTCATTTCACTCATACCATCTTCATACATACCACCTTCATACATTCCAGATTCTTCCATTGCTGGCGCTGCTGGTTGATTATCCATCATTTCTTTATCAATTAAAGCAACCATTCTATCCATTAATGTTTTGAATTGACCAGATGATTGATTACCAGCTTGTGCTAAAAAGTCACCAATCTTAACAATTAATGAATCAAAAACTATTTTTTCATTTGTGCCCATTTTGTTAACATCTAGTTTAAGAGTTGACATCATATCACCCTTTATTTTTGCTTGATTAACTGGTGCTTGAGTGTCCATACCTCCCATGGTATCCATTTCGTACATAGCTTCGTCTTTTCTAAGTGCAGCCATATCTTCTGGTTCAAACGGTGTACCGTCATTGTCACCTCTATCGAAAGCATTTAATTGTTTTTCAGACCACTCATCCATGTTTTCAGTTAACATAGTTTTTGTTTTGTTCCAAATATCATTGAATTTTTTATCTTCAGATAATCTTTCAGTACCTTTTAGGGTTCCTAAAGATTCTTCTGATTTATAACCCATTAAATGTTTCATTTTTTGGATATCCTCATTAATTAATGCTGCATCAGATGCCATTAATATGACAGCTTTACCTTCATTTAACGAACCTTCCCATCTAACTTTGTAAGACTCATTACCGTCCGTAATGAAGAATGTTTTATCATTAACCTTATAGGCTTCTGGTATTAACGATAGCGCATTGTTAACACCATTAAAGGGTTTTTTAAATGTAATTTTTTTCATTTTTTCAGATTCTTTTATAGTTTCTTTATTATTTTTTTGATTTTCCATCGCATATGGTTTATGACCTTTATCTTTAACAACTTCCCAGTCATCACCAAACATTTTAGTTGTTGGTGTTGCATCATTTCTTTTCTTTTCAGATGCTTTAATAGCTTTAACTAATTTTTTACCAAATGTTGGGTCTCCACCTTGTCCAGGTATAACAACATTAGCCCATTCTGGATTATTACCCATTCTTGATGAACCTTCGATTGCTTCCTCAGCTCTTTTTGAATATTCTTCACTGGGTTTTCTATCGTATTGAATCATCTCTTGACCATTCATGATTTCCATCTCTTGATGGTATTCAGCTTCAGAATCATCAGTATAATTAAATTTAACTGGTTCTTTTGCGTCTTTTGTTTCTTTTTTGGATTCCTTGTCGTAATCTGACAATTCTTTACCCATATCTTTAATGGCTTTCTTATTTTCTTTACCGCTTTCACCTTTAGCCTTATTTGTAATATCAAGACCAGGTACCTTAGCTTCAGAAACAAAGGTTTGATTAAGTAAAACTTTTATATTAATTTTATCCATTTTATCTTTTTATATAAATATGTCATTAATTCAAAAAAAACTATTATTTGCTTTGTTTTTTACCTAAACTAGGTGCACTAACATTGTTAGTTGTTTTTTTAGTTTTAACCACATTATCTACAGCACCAGTTGAGCAGCCACCGTTTTGAGCTGTTTTGTTATTATTTAATTTTGTACAGTCGTCAAATGTTACCATTTCACCACCATCAAATTGTGTACTATCAAATGCGTTTTCCTTAACAAAAGAACCACCAGGTATCATTGTTTTTTTGTGAGTCACACCTTTATTAACTAGTGCTTTACCATTTTTTCCAGCATTACCAAAAAATTCTGATGAAGCAAATCCTGGTGTATCATAAGGGCCAACACTACCTATTCCACCACCGCTTTCTTCAATTGAAGTTTGATTTTGTGGGTTATGTGGTAATTTAAGTATATCAGCTATAATTGACATTTTTTCACTATTAGTATATGAATCACTGAAATATATTCTTTCGATAATATCTAGTTCTGCCATTGAATTATTTAACGCTTCATCAAATTCATCACTTGTTAAACCTAATTCATCAGCAATGTAGTTATACGTTTCATCATTTTCTTTAATTACTTTTTTTTTTAAAGTAGTTAATGCTTCTGAAATTTCTTTAGTTTTATACCCTAATGGTGCTACTGGGTAAGTTGAACCACCAGAGTTTGGGTTAACACCGTCACCACCAAATACTCCACCAGCACCACCCATAGCAGTTACTTCATCAACTGATTGACCTAATGCTTTAGCTACGTCTGGATTATTTCTAAAAATACTCATTACTTCACTTTTTAATGGTTCGTCCATTTTAACAAAATCAGCACCATTTTCATAGCTTTCATAACCAAATCCAACGTTTAAATTATCAACTTTATCATTTAAATAATTTGATACGGTACTATCATCCATTTCCCAATCACCATAATCATAATCTGGTAAACCATCTTCATCTTGCCCTGTATAAACTTTTGGTACGTCCGCATAATCCATAAAATCATCTCTATTAATGTTATCATAATAGAAATAATATAATTCACCATCTTTTTCAAAGATAGCTGACTCACCCGTATTTGCTAAAAGATTAAACTGTTGATTTTTATTAACTGTTTTATCTCTATATTCATTATCTTTTTGATTCCAAGGTGCATCTGGGTTGTAATCAGCACCCATAGGTAAGTTATCACCATATTCATTAACTGGTGCTTCTGGTGTCATTTCACCAGATTCTTTTCTTCTTTGCAATTCTATTTCTCTTCTTCTTTTGATTTCAGTATCTTGTTGTTCAGGTGTTGTATTACTTGTTGGTTCTTGAGTTAATTGATGTTTTAATGATTGTTTAATTTTTTCATACTCATTTTCCATCATTTCCATTGCCATATATGGACTACCAGATTCATGCAATTTATTTAAACCACCAAGAATAACATTTTTAGCCATGTCTTTATCACCTTCAAATTTACCTTTAGAAAGTTTTCTGTTTTCAACATAACCACAAGCTTCCATTAATTTAATTAACCTTTCATACATGTTTGAACCAGATTCATGTAAACCATATAATTCATTTACAAATTCTTTCCACAATTCTTCAGATTCCTTGAATACTCCTTTAATTTTAGTTTCAGAATTAACGTTTTGTATATAGTTCTGTCTTTCTTTACCTTTAAAAGAATTAGCTATTTGTGGTATTACAGCACCTTCACCCAACCCCTCATGTTCTAAGATTGCTCTATATTGTGACTCAGTAATCTTTAAGATTTTAGGTGTATTTAAATTTTCAAGCATCATCGCTTGTTTTTTAGTTATTTTGATTTTAGCCATGATTATGAACTTTTATTTTTTAAATCATTTCTCCAGAAACCTCTTCTAGTCCATAGAGTTTTATATAATTGAGTTAGAACATTTTTGGTTATTTCAACCATTTTATCTTCCAATTCTTTATCGTTTTTTAATTTATCTTTAACAATTTTTTCAATTTTGTTTTTAAATGTTGCGGAATCAATAAACGCTGTGATTTCTTTGGTGACATCTTTTTTACCAAATTCCTCATTTAATTTTTGTTTTATAATATCCTTCATTTGTTGTTTTTATTAATAAATATTTGATTAATAATAAAAAAACCCCTATGATGGGGTTTTAATAAATTATTTTAGTAATCTTAATTAAGTAACAAAAGTGCAGTAACCACTGGTAGGATAATTGCCCCACTAAAACCAATGATTTTTAATACTTTTTGCTTCCTGATTTCTTTTTTTTGTTTTTTAATCACATCATCTTTAAATGTGATTTCCTCATCTTTATTTTTAATTATACCTTCCAATGCAGCAATTCTTGCTTCATCGTTTGCTAACTTATCATTTAGTTTAAGTATAGCATTTTTTTGTAGTGTTATTATTTTTGAAGATTCTTTATCTTTAGCTTCGTATTCACTAATAATTGAGTCCGCAATTTGGTAATTTAATATATCAGTTAAAATAAATTTAGCATCTTCTATTCTCATGGCGATTAATGTATCACCATTATCACTTACGAATGCTTTTACTTGACCTTTTTTTAATGTAATTTGTGAATTCAGTGGCAACGCCATCAGCATTAAGAACATTAACCCTATTAGATGTTTCATCTTGTTGTTTTTTTAAATCTTTTATTGTGTTATTATATTGTACAATTAATTTTTCATGTAATTTAATTACACTATATATTTTTTGTAATTCTGCGTCAATTTGTACATTTACTAATCTCAAACTATCACTTGTGTATAATAGTTTTTCATTTTTTTGATGCAATATTTTTATCTCATCTTTATATTGGTCTATTTTCCTATTAGGTTGGAATACAGTGAATATTAATAGCAACGATGCTAATATGATGATGATTATTGATTTTATATCTAAAGTTTTAAGCATTTCTAACGTTTGTAAAGTTTTCAGTGTTCAACTTTGTTGACCAATCTTTATACCAATTTTGGTAGTACTTATGTAGTGAGTTCAATGTTTTCATAACACCATCATCTAACTTAACATCACTACTTTGTGCACCTTCTGGTGATGTAGTAATAACTAAACCTAAACTAGCGTTTTTATTCATTGAAAACCCAATGTCGTAAGCATTTAATACACCAGTCATTTTAACATCACCTTCACTTGCACCTTCTTTTGGTGTAATTGAAAAGCTAGTAAAAGACACATCAGATGATACTGTTTGCATGAATGATTCTTTATTAGCTTTCCAGTATCCAGAAATACTACCCTCAACTGATTGTTCTTCACCATTTTTAACAATTATTATTTCTCTTGGTGCCGCATTTTGTTCATTTGGTTCACCTAAAGTTTCAGTTGATTCCATAGAATTTTCGGTATCAATTACCTCTCTAATTAATTTAACTGACCTCATCGTATCAAGCATAGATTTAGTCATATCATGTTCATTTATCATATTTTAAATTGTTTCAATCTGTTCTTTAAAACTTAAAAAATCCCAAGATGGGTTAACATCTGTAAAATAAGAATTTAAGTTTCCTTTATATAATATACCCTCATATGAATAACCATCACATATTTTAGTGTTATGTGCTACGACATCTTTAGGTATTTCAAACTCACCACACAATTTATTAATTAAATAAATTGCTGATTCCATTTGTTTTTGAGTGTATGGTGCCCAGTATTTATTATGTCTCCATTTTTTAACAAAAACTTCATCAACTCTATTATAAATATTACCAATATAGGTAATGTATTTATTTTCTTCATTTAAATCCTTACTTAACCAACCCTCATTCTCCAACAGTATTGATATTGTTGATTCATCGAAATCTTTATTTCCAGTAATTTCAGAATAATATTTTGGGTCAAAATGTTGGTGGATTGTCCCATCAAATTTTATAGTGTATGGTGACGTTTTTTTATAATTACCATTGTATCTATTTAACCACCCGATGTGGTGTAGCATATTAATAGAAAAAGAATTACCAATGACAATTCTTTTCTTGTTTGTTTCTATTTTATTGAAGTTACTATCTGGTAATATGTATTTTGTAATTTCAATCATCTTTTCTTAAAAAAAACCTTACCTGGTTCATCACCCCTAAGTTCTTTATTTGAACCTATTCTCTCAACTGCGTTATTTGATTTTCTATCTGGAATATTTACACTAAATCCTCTATTTTTTTCTGGTAAATCTTCAAGTTTGATTGTTCTATCAAATTGTTTAGGTTCTTCAACGATGTCCATAGCAGATAAGATTCCAGTACCATCTGGTGGTAACATTGGTTCAACTGGTAGTAATTCAATTGGTTCATCTTCAATTGGTTTTTCAATAACCTCATCAGTCATTTCATCATTTACACCCTCATTATTTTCATTTACACCCTCATTTAAACCCTCACTATTAATAATTTTATTAAAAATAATAATCATTAATATGGCCATTGGGTCACCAATAATTATTAATAACAAAATAAACCATTTCATAACATTATCCATTGATGAACCAGTTACTTCAGCTAAATACTTTAATGGACCCAACTCAGTTGATGTAGCAGCATTTGTTTCCAATATAATTTTATTCTCAGATAAAACATTAATTACCGAATCGGCTGAATTCAAATCTTCATTCAGTCTAGCTTCGCTTTCGGTTGCAATTTTTAATTGACTTTCAAATGCCTTTCTATTACCAGTTGATGAAGTTGTGATGACATTACCCTTTCTATCAACTCTAGATTGTGTATTATTACCTAATGCATTCCTCAATTGTGAAATACTTTTTTGAGTTTCTATTAATTGGTAATTTATAGATTCTCTATTTTTTTGTTTTAATTTGATTTTATTATCAAGTAATGCAATTTCTCTATCAGCACCATCAGATTTTGCTGCATTTTTTTGGTACCCTGAACTTAAAAACCCATAAACACCCATAGATGTTATAACCATAGCGATTATAATACCTAATGATAATAGACCATTATAAACCCACCCTATTTTTTTACCATAAGTGTGTATCGCTGAAGTTGCAACTATTTTGGATATCTCAATAGCTGAGAAAAATAGCAAACCTAAAATCCCAGCACCAGAAAATACTGTTAATAACCCATTAATGGATACATACGCCACCGTACCAGCCAATATTATGGCCATTAATAAAATAAAATACAATAATACCTTTCTCATATTAATTAAATATCTTTTATTTGTTTAATATATCATGTAGGTCACCAGAATTAAATCTAAGTTTTCTTATTGCCATTTCTTTTATCTGCCTAATTCTTTCTTTTGTTAATCTAAATTTTTCTCCAATTGCTTCTAAGGTCATTGGTTCACAGTTAGTATTTAAACCATAATAGTAATCAACAATAGCTCTTTCCCTATCTGTTAGTATTGATAATGTTTTTTCTAATTCACATTTAACAATCTCATCAACTTCATAAAAATTATCTTCTTTAATATCTGCTGGATTTTCAATTAGTTCACATAATTCTGAACCATCTTCACTAACTGTTTCGTTTAGTGATTTACAATATGGTAAATCCATTTCACTGAATGTTTCACCATCTTCATTGTCAACTAAGATGTCACCATATACTGGTTCTCTTTCGTTTTCAAATTTAAATTTTTCAATTTCTTTTTTTAATATAGATAATTTATTAATTACATTTGATGGTAATCTAATAATTCTAGCATTATCATTTAAACTTTGTATGATAGATTGTTTTATCCACCAAACAGCATATGAAATAAATCTAAACCCTCTTGTGTGGTCAAATCTATTTGCCGCTTTTATTAATCCGTAATTACCCTCATTTATTAAATCACTTAGGGATAATCCTTGGCCTTGGTATTCTTTAGCAATTGATATCACAAACTTTAAATTTGCAAATACTAATTCATCAATTGCTAAATTATCACCATCTTTTATTCTTTTCGCCAATTCAACTTCTTGTTCTGACGTTATTACTTTTGATTTTCTTACTTCTTTAAAATATTTAGTTACACTGTCGTCACCGTTTAAGTTAATATATGTTTTGCTCATTCATTTTTGTAATATGCTAATTGTTATCTGTCCAAAGGACATATAAATATAATGATTTTTTTTATAAAAGTAAATGATTTTACTTTAAATTTGATAACTTTTCTAACATTTTTTTATCATTATCAGTTAGGTTTTTAACACCTTTATCGATGATTCTATCAATTTCTTCATTTATTTCTTTGCTGGTCATGTTTTCATCAATATCTACAACTTTATCCACATTTTCAACATTAATGTTTTGATAAGTTTCATATTTTTGGCTGCCGCTAAAATGTGTTGTATTTTCTGATGTAAAATCAGACATATCTAAACTATGTTTGATAAAGTCATCCAATAACATATTAGATAAAGATTCAAAACCTTTATTATCAGTTTCATTATTTAAGAAACCAAATAAATCATCCTCTTTCTTTTTATCAATAAGATTAAACCCAGATACCTCTTGATTTAAATCAAATAATAAAAAATTTCTATCAAATGATTTGAAATAATCAGTCAATACTGGTGTTTCAATAACGCTTGTGAATGTAAATATCGATATGTTTCTACCAGGTATTACCCTGGGTTTACTTTCACTAATTTTAGAAACTTCAGAATTTAACCCACCCGTTGGATTAAAAAATACCGCACAATAATGTTTAAAAATCATAATATTCATTTATTTATAATACAAATATAATAAAAAAAAATGACATAAACCTAATTTAAATCAATTTTTGATATATTATTTTCTTTAATAACCGTAACGATATTGTCAGCCCAATCCTTAACAACTTCATTCTGAGTAATAAAGAAAATATTATCATACATATCTTTAACTTTATCAAATAACAATTTCATTTTTTCAACGTTGTTTGGTGCTACTCTACCTAGTACTTCATCTAATGTTATGAAGTTTGGCATAGATAGTTTTGACATTTTACCCAACACACATCTTAAAGCTAAACTAGCGGCAGTTCTTTCAAAACCACTACCAGCTTTTAATTGTTTTTCAATATCATCTTTTATTAATAAATATCTAACTTCGTTTTTATCATCTATAGAAATTTCAACCTCAAAATCAGTAACGTCATCAAGTAATCTTTGTAGTTCTGAATTTATAATAGGTAATACTGACCTTAGTACTAATTTACTAATACCTTTTTTACCAATCATATCAATATATAACTTATAAATAGTTTCAACCTCTTTCTCTTTTTTAATTTGTTCAATTAGTTTAGTTTTGGTATCTATATCTTTTACGTTAATTTCAATATCTAATATCACTCTTTGTAATTTATTATTTATCTCAGTTTTTTGGTGGTCACATACTGTTAATTTTGTATCAATTTGGGAAATCTCAGCATCAATATTTTTATTAGTATCAATTGCACTTAAGTTTTCATTGTATTTTTTTAAATCAGTTTTTTTAACTTTTAAATCATTTTTTAATGAGGAAATCTCAACTTCAATCTTATCTTTATTTAAATCTAGTTTATTTAATTCATCAACAAGAGTTTTAACCTCATTTAAATTAACTAATTCTTTATTTAATTTTGTTAATTTTTTATTTATTTTTTCAACATCACCTTCAATTGTTTTAATTGTTACGTTATGTTCATCAATGTGTTTTGAGTTATCTACATCATCTAATTTTCTATTACATGCTTTACATATACCACCAGCAATTAAATCATCAACAACTGTTTTTAATCTTTTAACTTCAGCACCTTTAACTGCAACATCGGTATTTAATAAATTAACTTCATTTGTTATTGCAAAATGTTTATCTTCATCAAAAATTAAATTACCAATCTCCTTAACTCTTTCATCAATTTTATTTATTGATTCTCTGTGTTTGATACCTGATTCAATTATATCATCAATTTCTTTTTGTAATTTAGATGGGTTTAATGTTAGTATTTCAACATCAACTTTAATTTTTTTAGAAACAAAATCTATTTTTTGGTTAGTTAAATCGATTATATTTTGTTTTTCATTATTAAGTTTAACATTTAAATCAATTTCAATATCTTTTAATTTTACAATATTTTCTTTGTGTGTTTCAATTTCATCAGATAATGTTACAACATCATGTAAATTCGATTTCATGGTCTTAGAGAAGGTATTATACATACCTCTGGCTATTTCTTCTTTAGTTTCAATAATATCTAAGCCGATAAATCTGGTTAATAACTTGCCGCTTTCACCAGATGTAAAATCAATTAAATCATCTAAGTTTCTAGCTGTGGCCAATACCACCAATTCAAAATCTTTTTCAGTACCAATTGTACTTCTTATTTTTTTTGTTGTTTTTGTTGCATCCTCATCGTTTAACAATTCTTCTTCACCATCTGGTAATATTTTGTAGTAATTAACAACATTTTTAATTGTCCAACTGTTCGATTTGTTTTTAGTTCTTCTCATGTTTCTTTCAATGATGATTTCATCATCACCTTCGATTTCAAGCATGCCTCTAACAACTAATTCATTATTATCACTATGTAAGTTGAAAATCTCTTCGTTTTTATCAGTTTTGGTTGTTTTTCCGAATAACAAATATTTTATAGCATCAACAGTTAGAGTTGTTTTACCACCTTGGTTTTCTGGAAATGAATTAACTACTGTTAATCCTCTAAAATGACTCATTGGGAAGAAATTATTTTCACCAAATGATAGGAAGTTGTTTAATGTTACCCATTTTAAATTCCATCGTTTGTGAGATACTTCATCCTCATCATTGTTTAACTCACCATTAACTTTATCATCTAAAGCATATAATCTTTCGATATCAACGTTTTTGTTATTTCTACTTAACCATTCTTTAAACAATTCACGTTGGTATGCAGTATCCATTATGTTATCGATAGATGCACCATCAATTTGTATTAATTTACCATTTTTACCAATTTTAACTGGACGATATTCAACCTGGATATTATTTTTATCCACACCGTATTTTTTAGCAAAATACCTTTGAACTCTATTTTTAGCTTCTCTACTATAATTTTCTGGACTATCATCCCAATATACCTTAATTCTAGCATTTTTAGGTATATTTACAACCTCTTTAATATCATTCACCATAAATGTCTCTCTTTTTATTTTTTTCTAATTCTTTTTCAAGGTTTTTAACCTTTTCCGTCAACTCTAATATATCTTTATATGACTTGGTTTGGTTCAAGTCGTGAGTTTCTTTTAGTTTTTGTAAACGTTCAATTTCATCAGTTAATTTCTTAGTGTGTGAATCATCAGTGATATATACTTCCTTTTCAACTGTAACTTCAACTATCTTTTCAACAATTTTCTCTACTGGAACCTCAACTATTTTTTCAACAACTTTTTCAACTATACGTTCTCTAGCTGTTGGTGCCGCACCATATCTTTCAACTGTGAACCCTTGTGTAATCATTTTTAAAATGAATTCATCAATATTTGGTATATCATTTACTCGACAGTATTCCCAAATTTCGTCTTTAAATTTCTTTGGAATCTCCATCATTGTTTTTTGTGTTATCTATTATTTTTTCAATTTCTTCTTCTGATTGGTGTAGTAATAAAAACTCACCAGTTTCTTCATCAATCTCTAAATGAATTATAGGTTTATCAACTCTAGCATAATAACCAGTTTCAGTTAACTCACTAACTTCACCATTTACCATTTCAAATTCATCCATATTTTCTGGTAATCTATCCAGAAATGTTTTCAATTCTTTAATTGTAATCCCCATAATTATAAATTAGTTATTATTTCGTTATCATTTTCAATGTCTTCCAATGATTTTATTCTAAACTGATAGAATCCATAGTCAGTTTCAATATCATGTTCTTGGTATGTTTTACTTTCAATATCCCATAACAAGAACCCATGTTTAGTTACAGTTTCACCAAAGTTTTGTTGCAAGAGGCTGGATGGCATCATTGCCACAATTTTTTTTCTCATTTTAATCTTCATTTTTTCCATATTTTTTAATCTCATTTAACAAAAATTGTTTAAAATTTCTTTTTTTAATATCTTCTTCCCAAAACCTTAATAAATAATAACCATTTTTTTTAGCTAAATCATTATTAAAAAGAAAATTATTCATAAATTTCCCAACCCAATTTAAGATATTTTTCAACTTCATCTTCACTAACTTCAATTTTATCTTCTAAAATTAAACCACCCCTTTTATGTATATCACCCATCATAACTATATCACACCCACTAAAAATATTAATATTTGCCCCATGGTCAAACTCATAACCCAAATCAGTTTTAAGTCCAACTACTGGGCCATGAAACAAACCAATATATGTTTTATCATCACCAAATTCAGCTCTAGCTTTTTCAATGTCTGGTCTATTGTTTTCATCAAAAATAGAATAAACACACCAAACAATATTATTGTCTAAATAACATGAACTTTCACCAGTGTAATAATTTATATTTAACCCAGGCAATAATTTAACCATAGGTGTTAGTGAATCAATTCTATCTTTATTATTTTCTAATAAATCATGATTACCAGCAATCATAATTACTGGTGCGATAGCTTCTAGTTTTCTAAGAAACCAAGTACCTAAAATTAATAATTCATTAGATATCGTAATCTTTTGGTGAACATAATCACCAGCAATTACAATTCTAATTTCTTCTCGGTCATAATCTTTAACTAAATTTCTGATTCTTTTTAAGGTTGTTTTAAAAACCTCACCATATTCTTCATGCATCCTAAATGTTCTTAGGTGAATGTCGGCCATGTGTATTACTACTTTTACTTTCTTATCCATGCATTAATTGTGTTTGAAATTTGTGATGCTCTAATAATTTTTTTGCTTCACCTTTTAAGTACATTACTGGTATCTTACTCATGGTTTCATTTTCTTTATCCCAATAACCAATCCATATCTGTCTGCACTTTCTGTGTGGGAACTCCATTTCGTACATTAGAGCGTATGTACTTAACTGTAATGAGTAAATTGAATACTGACAGTCTTGAAGGTGCTCAAATGGCTTTAAAAGTGTTTTATATCCAAATTGGTTGAAGAAATTAAACTCTCTATTTGTTTTCCAGTCACCAACATCAAAAAATTCTTCGTCAATATCAATTATTAAATCTGATGTACCAGCTAATTTATATTCAGAAGAGAACATAATTCTTTCTGGCCAAATAGTAGTACCCTCATCAAACTGCATTCTTTCATATTCTTGAATAACTTTTTTCTGTAAATCATTATCAGGGAAAAACCATTTATCATTTAGCAAATATTCTTCAATAGTTTCGTGAACATGTGTACCGTATTCATTAGCATTATCATTTAACATTTGCCAATAATCTAGTATTTGAGCTTTATTCATACCAATATATCGCTCTTGTTTATCCTTGTCAGCTTGATTAACAATTGCTTCAGCTATTGAGTCACTATCAAAATGTGGTTCAACACTACTTAAAACTTTTGTAACTGATGTATATTTGATACCAGTATCTCTGTGTATATAAACATGCTCAATTGGCTCCAGATATACTGGACCTTCCCATATTTTTGCCATATTAATTATTATTTTAAAGCAAATATACTATATTTTATATAAAATTGCAAATATTTATAAACAAATAGGGGATATTAATATGAAATCATATATTAGAGAATTACTTCATGAACATTTAAATAATGCAAACGTTAATTTACGTTTTAACAATGGTATGTTTAATAAAAGCGGTCATAACACCATTTTTATGGATGATGAAGCTATCGTTGACTTTGGTGTTGGGGAATTAGGTGTTGTAAACATTAATGGTAATGAGTACCAAAATGCTTTGTACCTTAAAGGTGGTTTTAATGCTTCAGTACAAGGTAAAGGTTATGGTACAATAGGTCTTAGATTTATTTTTAATAAACTACCTAAAATACAAAATATAATATTACAATGTTTTGATACTGCATGTCCTTTCTGGACTAAAATGGGTGGTGTTGAAATTGTTAATAAAGAAATGCCTGGTGGTCACTTATTAAGGACTTTAGTTGTAACTAGAGATGCTTTTGATAAAGCTCAAGGTCTTTAGTTAATTTCTTCTATTTCTAATCTTCTAGAATTCTTAAGTAATTTTATAATACCTTTCTTACCTAATTTTTCGTGTATTGATGATGAATCATGACCATAAGGTGGTTTACATATTTTAATCCTACCATTTAGTTCACCAAAATCTAATTCTTTATATAGGTTAACTGCATCATCATAAGCATCATCATCCAATAATATAACAATATCTGCCTTAGCATTTTCAGTTAATAACATTTTAATCTTATATGTCATTATTTTACCCAATAATGGTATTGAGTTTGGTGTTACAATATGGTCAAATGCACCTTCAACTAGATATATTGTTGCATCAAAATTTATTTTATTATGGTTAAATATAATTTGTTGTTTTTCAGCTTCTGGATTTAAATATTTTGGTCTAATGTATTGACTGTATGACCTAGCAACAAAAAAATTAACATCACCAAACTCATCATAAGATGGTATTATTACTCTACCACGATATTTACCTTCGTGCGCATAACCTATATTAAATTCTTTGATTATTTCTTCATCTATACCACGTTCAGTTAAGTATTTAATTGCGAATGAATATTGTGGTTCATACTTACTACATTTACTTAATGCTATAAATTCTGGTGGTAATTTAACGTGTATGTTTTTATCAACATATGTTTCTTGTTCGTAATTATTATCTGGTTTTACCAATAAATAATCACGCATGTTGTGGTTATTACCGTATTTTTTGATTAACTTCTCTATTGGCCCATGCATATTGTTTTTATATGCACATACCCAACATTTGAAAACACCTTTTCGGTAATTAATTTCTAACTTACCTTTACCATCACCATTGTCTAGTAATTTTTCAGCACTACAAGCTGGACAATCAAATGATACTTGACATTTGTCTTCATTATACTTCTTTTTGGAACCTAGGAAGTTCTCTAATATGTTTACTATTATGTTTGACATTTTTACAAATATACAAACAAAATATTAAATAAACAAATTTTTTAAAATATAACGATAAGTTTTTAACCTATGGTTTCCATAAATTAGTTTTATACATATAAGCAAGACAGCAAGTATAACCATCACACATATCAAAATTCTCTTTCTTAAGTTTTTGATTTTTATCAACTAACCAAACTATCTGCGGTTCTAATTCTGAAACTTTTTCCCAAACTACCATTTTCTTATCAATTTCCCAATCATAAGCACCAAATAATACTGGTTTATGTTTAGCTATTTCTTTTTCGGTATACGGTTCATTCTTTTTGTTGTGAGTTCTAATTGCCATTAATTCTGGATAAGCATATGCTCTGGAGTCGTATGATGAAATATATTCTGGTATAACACCTAATATATCATAAACTGACCTACTAATTATACCATTAAACCTTAATAATGTTGCAACAGTATTTACATTGTTTGACCTAAGTAATGGTTCTTCAATTATTACTTTAGTTATATTAAAATCTTTATGTTTTTTTAAAAACTCTTCTTCAAAAATTATTGCTTTTTCAAATAATTCTTGCATTTTGTTTTCTGGTTTTGGTTTAACCACTGGTGTAACATGGTGCAGCAATCTTAATGCTCCATGGTCACCAAAATCTTCAAATAATGCGATACCAATAGTTTTGGTTGATACGTCAAGGCCTAGTACGAAATTGTTAGTATGTTTTGTTTTTTCCATGTTTTTACTTAATTTTAACTAAATATAACTTAGAAATATAAAAACTAAATACTATTTTTAATAATCAATAGTTAAATTGAAAACAACGATATCATCAGTTGGTTTATAGTAAGTTCTGTTTGTTTTTGCAATCGCAATTAAATTACCAGAATTGTCTAATAAACCTATTTCAGTAATTCTAGGTGTGTCACCAGCAACAAATGTCGTATTTGTACTAATTGTAAATTCATTTCTATCAGCAATACATGTTACTTTTTGTGAAACCGAACTTGTAATTGAATTAAATGTTAATGTGGTTGCTGAAGATGTTGGACCTGTTAATATGAAGTTATTTACAATCGTTGGGTCGGTGATAACTAAAAACCCTTTGTCTAAGTATGCAATACCAACTGGTTTATCAACTACAATACCTGAACCAGTATTTGATTTAAAGTTCCAAAGGTTTTTACCGTTAAGTGAATATGGTTTATTTAATGCATAACCAGTAGCCCAGCTCTTACTTGAGTCATTATTAGGTTTTTGTATACCATCACTAAATAATAGACATCTATTTGGTCCAAATTGTTGTAGGTATGTTGATGAATCAACAACTCTACCATCTTGGACATTTAGATTTAGGTTATTATTTTCGTAAGTACCATATATATCATATGATGTTAATAATGTGGCTAATTGTAATTTAATAGTTTTACCATCGATTAATTCACCATATTGACTACCATCGATACCTATAACTAATATTTGTTCTGATGCCATACCACTTAATGCTGTATCTAAAAATCCACCACTTATTGATGTTATTCCAGTATATGCTTCAGCTGTAGCTGCATTTGTTGGTAACCCAAATGAGTAAAATAAATTAGTTAAAACGTCAGTATTATAATTAGTTCTATTAATTAGATTTTGAGTTAATGTACCACCACTATAAGTAAGTGAGTTATAACCTATTGGTTTTTGAACTGTTGAAATTAGTGCAGATGCTAATTGAACTGGTTTTTTATTTTCACCATTTCTGTAAAATAAACCACTTCTAAATTGATATCCAGCCCCACCATTGTTTAATGATAAACCAAAATTATCTCCAGAAAAATCTGGAACTTGACCATATGTTAATCCACTAAATACTGTGTAGTTAGCATCTGAATCACCTAATATAAAGTTACTAATTAAAGAACTAGCACCATTAGCCAATTTTTGTCTACCTACTGGTGTTAATTTACCCTTTATATTAATTGTTGTTGCACTATTTATAAATCCCATTTCTAATTTTGTTTTATATAATTATTAAAAGTCCATTGATAATTCAAATAATACAGTATTACCTGGATTTAATTTAACTGGTCTAGAAAACTTACCAATCATAACTAAATCACCAGCACTGTCATAGATTCCACATTCACTAACTTTAATTACAGATGGGTTAGTTATTGGGTCAGAACTTCTGGTTGGGTTAGATGTATATTTGAATAAATCAGCTGATACACTTAACCTAAAAATTGTTTTATATACATTTGCACCAATGTATGTATCGATATTACCATAGAAAAATCTTTCATCACCAAATTGTAATATATCTGGATTACTATTTGGTGCCATACTCAATGAGTTTATAATACTAAATGTACTATCGGCACTTGTTGTTGGTATATCTAATCTAAAATTAACAGCTGTTGGGTTTTGATTTTCCAATAAAACTGGGTTGATTGTTTCATTAGTGAAATCAGTAATTAATGTACTTGTGAAGTCATGAACTTTCCACGCATCTGGTGCTGGTCTTGTACCGCCTGATACAACTTGATATAATACCTTGAATTCTTTTGCAGAAAAACCTAAACCATCATAACTTGGGTCTTCAATTTTTCTCATATAAGGTAATAAATCAACACCACTAATTCTAAATTGAACATCTTTTGAACCAGATGTGTTATTTGCCATTATTGTATATTTTTGACATGGTAATGTAGTTGTCAAACCACTACCACTTGTATTTTCAAACGTATAAGTTAACCACATATATTGGTTAGATGGTAATAAACCAGTTGATGTACTACCAGACGGAGATATTAAATTCGCAGTCAATGGTGGTAATGTCCAATTTCTATTTGATTTATAAGATATTGCAGCAACAATTTCATCATCATCTAATACAACTACTTTAAATTGAGGTAATACTTTACCAACAATTGCTGGTATTGCACCAGATGGTATTAATGTTGAGTCTTCAATTAAGTCAACATATTCAATTTGTGTACTTTCTATAAATTTTGTAGAACCAGTTGCAATGAATGTCATACCCATTGTAGTCCCACTACCAGTTGGATAATCTCTTCTATGGTACATTAAATCTGGCATATAAATGTTAACATTTTTACCATTAGCACCATCGATAAATAAAAATTCACCGTAGTAATTAGATATTGTATTGTTAGTATAGTGGATTATTGATATTGATTTGCTAACTGTATCTAAAACAGATGTTCCAGGAACGTCACAAATATCAATTGTTATACCACTCGCACCATTAATACAACTATAATCTAAGTATGGGTATTTTTGACCTAAATATTCCCATGAACCGAATTTCTCATAACTTTCATTTGGTGTTGACATGATATTATTGATACCACTTCCAGTCATACCAGCTAAATCTTCACACCAAACATTATTCATATTCCAAACTGGAACATCAGAACATGAAACATAACAACAACTATCAAATGATAATGTATTTGAATTCCAATACGGAATTGTTGATGATGAACCAAATGCATCATAAACTTCACCTTGTGGGTAAATCGAAAAACATGTTGTTGCACTAATTGAGTTTAGATTTGGTAATTCTCTATCAACTATAACATACGTTGAACCACTTGCTTGAATTTTATACCATAAACTAGGTACTGGTGTTGTGTTTGCCGTAAATGATAGGTTACCAACCGTATCATTTGTGAATTTAAGTAAGATATAATCACCTTCAGCATATGTATACCCTGAACCTAATACTAATGTCGTTCCACCAGTTATATCAACATTACTAATACACCCACTATCAACTGTATATGGGTTACCTAATAATGTTGCGAATTCAGTATGTGTTGTGTTAGCACTAAAAAATCCTCTTTCAGTAGCCTTGTTATTAACAATCGCTTTAAGTGTGTTTATTTGATTTGATGTTAATGGGTTAGTCGGGGTAACACCATCAACGCTAACAAATGACGTTAGATTTGGCTGTCTATCCACTGGTCTAAGTATCATACTGGTTCCAGATAACTCTGGGTCAGTTTGGTAATTGTCAACTATTTCTTCTCTATTGTAGTTTAGTTCAGAATCACCAATACCCCAAGCGGTAAAATTTAATCTACCCTCGGCTAATTTTCTTCTACCAGTGTCTGTTAATTTTATGTTTACAAACGCCCCTGAATTGTTAATTATGTAGCTCATATTCTATAAATATCTTTATTTATTTTTATTTTAATAATAAATACACCAAAGTAAATAATTAGTAGTTATTAGTTGATGATATTCCTATTTTTATTGGTATAACTTCACTGTATTTAATACTTTTAACCATACTATTACATAATGTATTATATTGTTTTTCATTTTTAATTCTATAATAATACTCATCACCATAATTACCAGAAATTGGTATAATTAAGTTATAAGTAGATTGTCCAGCAACATATTTCACGATACCACTTGTTGATATTGTTGTGAATGTTGATGCTGATGATACTTCAACAACAAAAATACCGTCTGAATTAATCGGTACATCAGCTATTGACCAAGAAATTGATGGTGTTGGTGTTGTTATGTTACCAACTAAATTGGTAAAACCATTGTAGTATACATTAATGATATCATCAATAAATAATGTACCAGTCAATATAATTCTTTTTGGGTTTGATGTTGATTGATAATAATCGATATTACTTGCTAATACAGCACCATTAACCGTAACTAATATATCATTTTCTAATACAGGTTTCGTATCAACATATATTTCATATCTATTGGTTGTTGTGTTATAATAAACTGAATTTGAACCTTCACCATCAGTTACACCGCTAACAATTGGTGATGTTATGTCAATAACTTTATTAATTATCTCATTATCAGCACCAGTACTAATGTATGTAATAGTTAACATATCATTAAGTATAGCTGGACTAACCAATTGTAAAACATTAATTGTAGTGGTTCCACTAGTAATTACTGAGATAGTATAATCATAGTTTTCAGCAAGTACAACACCATTTAATGCTACTAAATAACTATTAAATGTACCTTGTATTGTTATAGTTGTTTGGTCTTTTTGTAATTCAAAAGATGATACCATAAATGCACCTGGTGGTGTTATTGCGTTTACTCCTTGTCCAGGTTGTGGTGTTGATGCTTCTTTTAATGCAACAAAATAAAAATCTCTATCTGGTTGATAAATCCCATATTCGTCACCAGTAATAGATGAATCAGTATTATATGATAAATTTAATAATTTACCAAATTCAGTTGACACTTCATTTGTGAAATTACCTTTTACAATGTAATCACCATCTAAAGATATACCACTAATTGGTATTGATTGTGTTGTAGCACTAGTTGCACTAAATGATGACCATTCAATTACATCGGAAGTATAAAGTGGTTCTTTATTAAATGCACCAACATTTGAATTGTATTTATATACTGAATATTTAAATTTTGATTGATTTAAGTCGGTAAATGATTGAGTATTTGCAGTAAATATAAAATCAACCGTAATTCCAGTTTGTCCAGAAATTATATAAACACCAGTATCACCACTAGTTAATCCACTATTGGGTGGTAATGTACAATCTATTTTGGTTCCACCAGATAAATCATAAAATGGTCTATTGAATACATAAATATCCGAGCTCATATTAACTGATGGTGTTGTTCTATTCCTTTCTGGACATAACCCACATTGACCATATATTCTTTCTTGGTAACTCATTAATATGAAATATTTATATCTGTAAAAGTTTTATTGTTATTAAAAATTAACCCGTAATTAGAATTAGTTGTTAATGTTTCGGTTGATGTTACTTTTGAAAAATCTAGCATGAAAGCTTCAAAGCCTGGTGCTAATATAA
>Ga0181358_1000201_pt1 | contig 26879 bp, 63 predicted proteins | sample Fa13VDMM110SD_FD_130096 | JGI IMG/M metagenome (GOLD analysis project Ga0181358, IMG submission 130096) | Freshwater viral communities from Lake Michigan, USA - Fa13.VD.MM110.S.D | ecosystem: Environmental > Aquatic > Freshwater > Lake | place: USA: Michigan | collected 2013-09-24 | reverse complement strand
GTGATCACCGACAGGGCACCGCGGACGGTGATGTCCGAACCGGAGAGGGCTACCGAAACTTCGGTCGGGCCATCCACGGTCACCCAGAACACATCGTTCGCCGCAACGCCAGCGGCAGGGAGGAACTCGTCCACCACGCCAACGAGCGCCTCGTTGGTGCTAGCGGCATAGCCGTCAGCCGCGCCGAACAGAGCCTTGCCCGTGCCACCGAGACGCACAACCCGCTTGGGCAGCAGGGCAACGCCCGAGGTGTTGCGAACAGCGATGCAGACCTTGCGACGATTGCTGCGGACCTGGCCGTTGACGGGGTTCACATCGGTGAACTCCTTCACACAGCCAACCCAGTTATCGCCGTACGAACCGTTAGTAATACCGTACAGACTGTCATTCGGAGTATCCAGACCAAGCGTCTGACCAAGACCGAACGGAGGATCAGTTTGCAGTCCCATTGTGACTATAGTCCTTTCTCAGGCGGTGATGATTTTGAAGAAGTTGCGCGGCGACTTAAACTTCAGGTTGCCGAGCGTCGAAACAACGTATCGATACTGCTGGGTGATTTCGTCATAGAACGGTCCCTCTGAATTCATCAGCTGGCCTTCCATGCACAGAAGCTCAATGTTGCCCACAGACAGGCCGTAGCCGGTGCCGGCAGGAACAGAGTTTTCGCTCCCGATTTCCACCCCGTCCAGTTCAAACACATCGGTGAAACCGTAGGACCGCAGGCCGTTAGTACGGCTGACAATCACACGCTCCTTGGAGTCCAGCGAGTTCAGGAAGTCGATGTAGCTGCGTCGATCAAACAGCAACATGTCAACTTGATCTTCCTTGCTGTCGTTTCGGCGGGTTTGGTGAATTGCTTCACGCACCGCCTTCACGCAGTTGGCAGACCAAGTGTTCCCGGTCGCATTGAAGTAGGTGCTAAGACCCTGGACAATAATCGGAGAGTAAAAGTCAAACTCCGGGTCGGCCGAGCCGTTGGGCCAGACGCCACTGATCTGCGAACCGCCGTACGCACCCAGCACGGTCGAAAGACCGGCGTAGGTATCGGACGGTGCGTAGAACGGATCAGCGTCATTCCGGCTGCGAAGCGCGCCGGTGGTGACGCTGATCGTCTGGGGCGTAGAAGCAAGACCAAGGAAACTCTCAACGCCGTGGAAACGGAGTTCGTTGCCCGCAGCCGAGCCGTCAACAACCCACTCCTTGGAGAGGTACTGCTCCATGCTCGTCAGAAGACGGCTGGCCATTTTCCCCGCAATATTAACCAGCGCCTGGGCCGAACGGTTCTCCAGCATCTCCTTCTTGTAAATCGCATCGCTCGCCTGCGCGCCGCGGAATTCTAACTCCGCTCGCTTCCAGAGATTCTGGCGTGCGAAGGTCCGCGGAGTCTCACCATTGTTCCCCGATGGAACATGATTTCGGTACTGGATTTCCCAGTCAAAACCCCTGCCTGACATGTTGGTGCGGATCTGGCCCGAGCCTTCCAGAGCAGCAAACAACTTGTACTTACGAAGCGATGCAATCTCCTCCTCACGGAGGTGGTTTACAATCGTAGTTGCAATTGACCTCGCCCAATCTGTACTACTCGCCATTAGATGACTCCATCGTTACTAAGTTGGCTTCTCAGCCGGTCCTCAAAACTCATCCGCGTGCGCGGTGCGCGCGGTTCCGTAGTTCCAGCACTTCGATTCGGGGTGCGCGTTGCACGCTCGCGAAGGAACTGCATGTTCTGTTCTGCAACGGGGTCTGCAGGGGGAGCAGGCGGGGCAGGGGGTGCATAAGCAGGCATCTGCTGCATCTGCTGGTAGCGCATGTTCAGGAGATCCCTCTGAAGCATGCCGGTTGCGTACTTCCAGCGAGACTCTGCGGACTGGATGCCCAGTTCCTGCGCCTGTGCGATGTACTGCGAGATCGCCTGACCTTCCCGGGTGGGATTGCCCTGCTGGTCGTACAGCCAGTCAGCGTTCTGTCGCTCCAGGTCAGAAACGTAGTTCTGGGTCTTGTAGGTGTTGAGATGGTTCTGAACCATCTCCTGCGCCTTCTGGATTGCGACCTGCTCAACGAAGGGCTTCAGCGTGTTCTCTGGATCGGTCACCAGCTTGCGGGCGAAGTCCGCGGTGTAGCTCTGGTATTCCCTGAGAGCCTGCTGGGCTTCAAAGGGAGCGTCCTGCGAGATCACTTCCTTGCCCGTGGCGGGATCCCGAACGATGTAGCTCTTCCAGGTATCCTTCACCTGGGGCGGCGACCACCACTTCGGAGCTTCCGGTTCCTTGGGCTTGGCAGCTTCGGCCTGAGACTTCTTCCAGTTCTCAAACTCCCGCTGGTTGCGCAGGTATTCCTGAGCATAGGGAACGACCGACTGGTACTGCTGCAGCTGACGCTGGGTTTCCCCGTAGCCGTTGTAGGCCCGATACAAGTTCTGGGCGATTGAGAGATCGTCCTGACCCTGGAAGTCGGGGAGATGGCGGAACGCAGCGTAGGGGGTATCAAAGCCGGGAGAAGAAGTCTCCGTACCGGCCGAACTCTCAACTGGAGAGTCATAGCTCGCCGTCTGCTCTGTGACGGGAGCGTCCTGCGTCTGGATGTCTGGTGTTTCTTCTGACATGTAAATCCTTTCGGGGGAAGGGTCTACATAGTCAGTGTCCTGTTTCTCGTATTTTGTTACGGGGTGCTACTGATTGAGCCTGTCTATGAGGTCGTCCTGCGACAATACGCCACCTGCCACTGCCGCTCCAACGCCTTGCTGGATGAGGCGTCGGCGCATTTCGTCGGACATTATGTAGCGTCGGCCAGGAGCAGCGGGGCGCGCTGCTTGTTGGGGAGCGCTTCGCTGGGCACCCGCCAGTGCGTTGACGCGCCGGTATCGCTCCATTGACGCCGCGTGATTTTCAGCCAAGCGCATTAGCTCTGGCATCATCTGCGCAGAGGCCATCGCGCCATCAGCGCCACCGCGGCCTAGATCGACCGACAGCGCCCCGTGCAGCATGTGAGCCATTTCGTCCACTTTTCCTTGCCCCTGGTACGCGGCCGCTAGCTTATTCCAAGCCACGTTAGGAGCATCTGCAAAAGCGGGGCGTGGCCCAGACGGTGAAGCATCTCTGATCTTCCTAAGTGCTTCGATAGCATCCCGTAAGGCAAGCTGGCCTTCTGATGGAGAGCCGCTAGTCATTTCATCCAAAACCGCTGCATATCCGCCCGTTGGCGTGAGAGGAGTGGGTGTGTCATCAATTAGACCGCCCATCTTCCTGCCAAGCCGCTCTAGCGCACCAGGGACAACTTTGCCGTAGAAGTGTTCGTAGTTGTCGATGTTCCCGGCGACCTTGTCGGCTATCGCCCTGGGGCTTGCGACTTCGATGGCACGGTGGCCTTTGCGCGCCGCCTCCAGAGCCATGCGTTTGATCATAATGTCGGCCCATGCGTCCTCCATCGGAAATGGCAGCGGACCCGTTTGGTCGCCACTGTATCCTGGGCCAGCATCTAGCGCGATCTCGTCTGGCTCGCCCGTGGACGCAGATGGATATTGCTCGCGCATCTTGCGATTGTGAATGCCCAAGTCCGACTGCACCTCGTTGATACGCAACGCATCGCCGTGCGTGTCGAAGCGGGCGTGAGCTACAGCTTGGTCAACCGGGGTGCCCGTTCCTGACCAGTGGCTTCCAAAACCCAAACCGCTCTGCCCAGGCTGCAGCAGAAGAAGCTCCGTGTAGTCCTCGCCACCTTGCCCGTAGTCTGCCCACCGCGGCTCGCCGGTCGGCCTCCCAGCCCCCAGGTACGATGGATTTTCATACACTGGCTCTATCTGATCAGCAAAAGCCGGGTTGGTTGACACAGGAGCAGTCGGAGGCCGACCACCAAGAACGGCTTCGCTGTGCGTATACACTGGGCTGCGTTCACGCACGGCTCCAAGAAGTTCTTCTCTTGGAACCACATCACGGCCAGCGATGGTTGAGTCTAGGTCAGTCGCTTTAAGCTCCCAGCCTGGGACGCCGTCCTTGTACCGCTTCAGTAGGCCGGGGAGTTCTTGGACGCGGACGTTCTCTGGCATCGCCTCAACGGCACGCTCTAGGCGAGAGTAGATTCCAGGCCCGGGGTTGTAGGTCAGAAGTCCTGCGATCTGCCGACCGGCATCGTCAGTGAACCTAGCGGGATTTGGCATAGCGCTCAGCTTTCTTCCTTGCTTCCGCGTTCAGATACTCAGACGATCCCAAGAAGGTCGCTGGGAGCGCAGCTTCAGCTGCAAAGGATCCCGCGGCTCGCCCGAAGTTGCCGCCCAAGAGAGCGCGGACGCCTGTGCCAATCTCGGTCACTGGATCGGTGAGGACATCGATGCCCATGCCCAGCGCACGCCCGGGAATTCCGTTGACGCCCATTTCATTGGCAACCTGCGTCCCATCGGTCATGCCCTGGTTGGCGTACAACTCGTAGACAGTCCCCTTGGGAAGGAGACGAGATCCCTTCTGCGTCGGCTCTGACACATGGGACAAGTCAAAGATGGGGCGATTCTCTTCTGCGATGCGCTCTGCTTCCCATGCCTGCTGATGTGGATTGCCGCCGTGCATCAAAGCGCTAGGGATTCCGAGAAGCATCCGATCTGCAGATTTCTCAAAGTCCTGGTCTGCATCGGGAACGCCAGCGATCATTCGACCGGCGTTGAGGTTTGACGAGGCAACAGACTGCATCCAGTCGGTTCCGTTCCGCAGCGGCTGGCCGTAGGCAAGGACTCCCCGGTTCCAGTAGGGGGAAGCCTGTTCTTCACGCCGGTCGATTGCCGCGAGAAACTCTGGCGTTACAGAGTCTCGGAACTCCACCCCGCGGCCTTCTTGCACCATCCGGTCGCGCATCCCCGATGCCTTGTTGAGGAACGAGGCGCGTTGCATATCCCGCTGGTAGTGCGGCTGTGTTTTGACTTGGTGCGCCAAGATGCCGGGATGATTCCACGCCAAAGACATGGCCCCGGGAAGCTGGTGCTTTTCCTTGGACGCCTCGTCTTTGTAACGCTGAAGTTCTTCAATCAGATCGCGGATTTCAGCCATGTTCTCTGATCACCACTTAACTTTATCCGCCCAGTACGCCGCAGACATCTTGCCCTTGGCGATGTTACTGGCATGGCGAGCCTTAAACGCTTCGTTCCTAGCACTGCCGTCCGGCGAACCCTGCACACCCTGCTGGCCGAAGCGAATAAGCCGCTCATCCCCACCCACCTTGGCCAAGACCATGTGGGACTTCTCGGGATGATTGGGAGTCCGCACCGGCCGGTTGGGTATCAAATTACGAACGCGGTCACCGTCCTTGTCCACTGACTTTCCTCCATTGCTTGGAATCGGGGTAGTCCTTATCACCAGGCTTGGCCGGTGCCTCGCCACGTTCACGCTTAGCGTGGATGTTCGCCCACAGCCCCTTCTTCAACTCCCGAATCTTCCCGCCTTCTTTGTCCATTACTCGTCCCAGTCGTCGTCAAAGAGGAAGTCAAACATTCCGCGCCTGCTTGCGAAGTTCCAAGTCCCAAAACTTGCGATACTCGTCCCAAACGTAATTGCTCACCTCTTGCGATTTGACTCCCGTCAAAATCGCCCGAACGGCAACGGGGATGCTCTCACCACCCAAGCCGTTTTTTGTCATCCACTCCGCCGTCCAACCTGCCCGCACTTGGGGCGGGGCGCTGGAATGAATTAAAGAACGTATCTCATCCTCTGGTGTCGTCATCAAACATATTCCCAGCGTCCATTCACCAGCCGCTTACTAGTAACACCCGTCTGTAACTGTCTCTGGAGGATGCGGTCCTTCTCACGTTCCCTTTGTTCCATGGCAAGCCGTTCCAAGAGAGCCTCTTGGCGCATGGCTTCCATTTCTCGCTCATGGGCCATCCGGCGCTGCTCACGCATCTGAGCTACGCGGGAGTCGTTCTCGTCCTGGATGGCGTCCTGAACGTCATCGACTATCCCTCTCAGGTGCCTGCCCTGCGCAGCGGGTCCAAAATCGTTTATAAAGCCCTGCTGCACTGGATTGGCTCCTGAGTACGACTGCATATTGAACGGGCGTCTAATCGCTTGCTGGGGCGCTTCCTGCGCATCCTTAGGCTTAGCGGGCGGCGGGGCGTCGATTCTGTTGTTGTTAGGGTTTCGGTCGGGCGCACCGCCAAGGGCTTCGCGCCGACCGGCCAGATAGTCAGCACGGTCAAATGGCCCGAGCGTCATTAGGTAACGAAGTAGCTCCTTGTTACCCCTCGCCTCCTCGCTCCGCAGAAACAACTCTTCTTTCGATGGCATAGCGCCCTCCTACTAGGCAAGTGCCCCGCGGCGACAGCGGACACGCAGAGGGCGCAGAAACAAGGCTCCGATGGCTGGCGACACGCAGCGACTCGCGGGAGACAGGGGGCTGGAGCGGCGGAAAAGCGACATATGGGGGCTACGGGGTGGAAAAAATCCAAGGGTGGATATGACAATAATCCGCTATCGATCTGGGGGGGATAGGGGGGTCTTTGGCATGTCGCCTACCCTCCATCCCGTTCCCTAAGTCTAGAGCCTGTCAGCACTTAGCTCACCCGTTCCGATTACAGACTGAGAACCGGGGAAAGATCACCATTTTGATCAACATTGTTTTTTTCCTGGGCCGGTCTGGCATGCATTGCCACTATTCACCCGTACACTTCCCCACCGTATCCAATTTGTTGCCTGCCATTGCCACTGTACCCCCGTACACTGCTTGGGCGGTCTACAAAAATACCCCCCGTAGGGGCTAGCCTACGGGGGGTATACACTGTGCCAGTGGTGAACGGGGGTCTACTTCCCCGCGTAGTATTCCGCAAGTGCTGCACGGTAGGCGTCAACGTCTCCCGCCACTGCCTGCTCGCGGACGGTTTCCCGTGCCGTTGTCCGCCAGCCCCGTTGCTCCACGCTCCACGGTTCAGGGGATGGGGCTGGGGCACCACTGAACCGATCCGCCACCGTTCCAGCGTCGACCGCTTCCGCTACAAACGTCCGGGGGTATTCCACGCGGGATGTGCTGCTGACCATACGATAGGCCGTTTCGATTTCTTCCAGTTGCTCCCACAGTCCATCGGGAACCCACTTCCCGTTGACACGTTCGCCCGTGTGAAACGTGAAAGCCACTGAGCGGATTTCCACTTCCCGCATCTTCCCGTCGGTTTCAACGTGAGCTATACCCCCGTCCACTGCCACTGGGCCTACAACCACTTCCGCCATCGGCTCCCCCACAATGGCGGCTCTTGCGGTCTGGGCCGATACAGTCCGGGTTTCCATGCTGGGCCTGCCTGCCCCCGGACGCCTGCCCCGTAGGCCGTTCACACTGGCATTCTCCACTGCCATCGCCACCGCTACGGGGGATGGGGCTGCAATGCTCATACTGGCTTTGTAGCTACGGTAGCGGCGTGTGGCTTTGCGGCTTCCACTTGCGGTCTGGCGGTCCCTCCAATGCATCCTCTTGAGCCGCCCACGGACGATTTGCAACGCCCTCATCCGGTCGCCATAGCCCACCCCCATAGCCTGCCATTGTGCTGGTGTGATCGTCCACAGAATCCACCGGAATAGGGCGACGGCGTCTTCCACTTCTCCGGGGCCAAACGTCCGCCCATCGATTCCGCCCATATCGTAGCGGAATGATCGCTCAGCGTAGCTATCCACTGCCTGCCACACTTCCACCGTCTCTCCGAAACAGCGGGGGGAGAACGGTTCCACAGGTCCGGGTTTCCCCGGAATGATGGGGCACGTTTCAGCGTAATAGGATCGAATGTCGCGGCGGGCGTTTTTCAGACTCTTGACCATGGTATGTAACCTCCGGGGGTACGGTGGCGAAGTGCCACCGATGGACTATTTCTATCATTTACTATCGGCCTATGGAAGTGGGAACCAAAAAATATTTTTGGTTATTAACCGCTGCCAGCGTCTAGGTGTGTAATTCGCAGCCCAAACGCTGCGACAATCAAAACGCCAACGATTCTACCGTTTGTCATAACTGGCAGATGGTAGCAGCTGTTGTCACATTTTTGATTCGCCCAGGTCACACTGGGTGGTACTAGGTTTGCGGGCAATGAAATCGATTCGATTCGATTTTATTAACCGCGGCCAGCGTCTAGTATCGTCTTCCGTTTCACCCAACGCCCGCGTGTAGCTTCTGTGCATGCGGGCAGCATAAGGAGGTGTGATGTACTGCGAGCATAACTTTCAGTCCAAGAAACAGCTGAAAGAGGCTGTGGCCCAAGGTATGGCATTCGGGCTGTACCAGCCAGGGCCGTTTGGTGGTGGGGATTACCGCAACGGTGAGTTTGCCGTGGAGGGTCCGCACTATCCCCAGCCTCACCGCTGGTATGCCACCGTCACTATGAAAGACGGTCGGCCAGTGAAGGTGAAGTGATGGAACGCAACCTCACGGTGTTGGGTATTGCGTTCTGCGTGATCGTCAGTTGGGTCGCTCAGTTGTGGGCGATGTGACGACATCCGATCACGGGCAGGTGGCTGCGGTAAACGGGCGAACGCCCAACTAAATCCGAATGCCGCCTGCCCGCGTTCCGGTGCCGTTGTGGTTCCGGTTCTCACAGGAGGTGCATATGGCTTTACGCTATGCACCGGCCAACGCCAAGCTCTCCAATCTGGAGAAGCGTCTGGGCGTCAATGTCTACTCCTTTGACATGCTGTCAGGGGTGACTTGTCCGTTTGCGAATGACTGCCATTCCAAGGTGGTCATCGTTGACGGCAAGCGGACAATCGTTGACGGCCCAAACACGTTGTTCCGGTGTTTCTCTGCCTCGCAAGAGGTGGCGTATACGAATGTGTTTCTGGCCCGTCAGGCCAACACCGATGCGATCCTGCCCATTGCGGCAGATTCGGTGCTGGGGGCAGCTGATGCCCTGGCGGATGCCCTGCCTGCAGATGCAGGCTGTGTCCGCATCCATGTAGCTGGCGACTTTAAGTTGCTCAACTACTTCGATGCATGGCTGGAGTTGGCGTTTCGTAGGCCGGATGTCCGGTTCTACGCATACACCAAGAGCCTGCCATTCTGGATCAAGCGTCGGGCGATCCTGCCTGACAACTTCCTGCTGACTGCGAGCAGGGGCGGCAAGGCCGATCATCTCATCGATGAGCATGGTCTGCGGGAAGCCCGCGTGGTGTTCACTGAGCAGGAAGCAGACGACTTGGGTCTGGAGATTGACCATGACGACAGTCATGCGGCTCTCCCCGGCCCATCGTTTGCCCTGCTGATCCACGGTGTTCAACCCAAGGGATCAGAGGCTGGCAAGGCCGTGCGTGCCTTGCGGGGTGTGGGTTCTTACTCCAGACAGAAAGCGACGGTGTGACATTAAGACGATCAGTGCAGAGAGTCTTGGCAAGGGTGCCAAGGTCATCGGTGGGCCGGTGCTGACCGACAAGCAACTGCTGGCGAAGATCAAACGCATGGAGCGTGAGGTCGCCAGTTTCGGTGGTGCCATGTACTTGGCGGCACTGAAGGCCGATGCCTACAGCCGCGGTTACAAGGAGGTGTAACCGTGGAATACACACTGACACCGGCCAGGTTGCGGTCGCTGAAGGCGGCTGTGACCCGTGCCCAGAACAAGAAGGATTGGCGGGCCGTGATCGCGGCATGCGAGAAGGCCGATCAGACCTTCCGCGAGCAGGGATACCCGGACTGCTGGTCAGACTTTGTGCGATACCGGGAAGATGCGGAGGTGCAGGCTCGCATGGTGCGGATCAAGTTCAACGGCACCATCAGTCATACGGTCAGGACGTTCGACTACACAGGAAAAGAGGTGTGATATGCGTGTTGAGATTCGGATTCCGACCCCCCTGCGGGTCAGCGATTTGCGTTCGATGCTGAACGTGGCAGGCACTTCTGACCCGGAAGTGTACGTGCAGTCTGACGGTGAGCAGAGCGTGCTGTATCTGGTACAGCGGGTGGAAGATGGGCGCGGCATGGGCAAGGTGCTTGCCGAGCGGGTGGTTCCAACTCTTCCACAGGAGTGGTGACATGGAATGTGATCAGTGTGGGTGCTGCGAGCAGGCGTGGAGCGGTGTCTTAGGTGACCTGTTCCATGCCTGCTGCCGTGCGTGTGGATGGGTATACTCTTGTCCACTAGAGGAGGTGTCTGATGTTTGTTGACGACCGATCAGCAGTGGAGCGTCTCATTACGCACACCGTGCTGATTGCAGGAACCGACAAGGTTCTGTCGGGCAGCGGCCTCGCCCGTAACGGCAGGTCGATTGCGATCTGGGCATGCAAGCCGGAAGACGCGGCCACCGTTGAAAGGTGGGTTGCGTCCCGCACCGACATGTCCCGAGTTCGCAAGGTGCGAGCGGACTACCGTGGAAAGAAGACAGACCATGTGCATGTGTACTGTGTGCATGCCGATCACCCCGCTTTAGGAAAGGGCAACTGATGTGTGACGACGAGCAGTTGCAGCAGGAGTCTCAGCTGTGGCCGTGGATCGATGACCCCAGCGAAGAGACAGACGATACGACGACCGGATTCTGGGCTGACTACTACACAGACGAGGAGGAAGAGTGATGCACCAGATAGCACCAGTACCCAATCTCAATGGGTCACCAGCCGATGTGCTGGCCGAGCAGATGATGGAGGTATGCCATGCCTTGGAGGCAGCGGTCGGTGCCATGTGCCAGTGGCAACCACACGGCAGGGACTACCAGATTGGTGGCGACTACCAGGCAGACAGGACTGAGTTTCTCAGGCGGCTAGGTCTAGTCGAAGCGTTGGCTAAGCAGTACGAGCAGGAAGCGATTTCGATGGTTCAATACTACGACCAGAAAGTGGGGGCGTGATGAGCGAAATGACCAAGGCGGCTCCCGCAATCGGGCCGTGGCAGGATTCCTGCGAAGACGGTTGCCCAGACGGCACGCAATATGTGCTTGGGTTCTACCGGGACAACGAATGCGTGAAGACCAAGGTCGTCTACTGTGTGCTGACATGCGTTGGCAACAAGGTGACGAACGAGGAGTGGTTTGACATCGACAACGGTGAAGTAGACGTGCCCGATTGCTGGGCTGAGATCATCTATCCAGAGGAGGACGAGTGATGAGCAGATACCATGTGCGGGTGGGTGATGCGACGTTTGCCTACGGGTATGACCGTCCGTTGCAGGAATACTTCTTGCAGAAGCACACGCCGGGGGAGGGTGACTACCCGGACGTTGAGGATTTGGTGGGCAGTATGACCGGCGGTGGCTACGGGACTGCCGGTGAATTGCTGGAAGCAGTGGCGAAGTACGGTGTGCCGTTGCCCACCGACCACCTGCTGGCAGTGAGTTTGGATCTACCTTTCTAGGAGGCGGCATGGCAGGAAGCCTACGCATACGGCCCGTCACGTTTTCGGATGCCAAGCGATTTGTGAGCGACCACCACCGGCATAACAAGCCGCCGGTCGGACACAAGTTCAGCGTTGGCGTGGAGCAGGACGGGAAACTGTGCGGCGTGGCAATGGCCGGTCGGCCAGTGGCGCGTGCGCTAGATGACGGCAAGACGCTAGAGGTCAACCGCACATGCACGGATGGCACACCTAACGCCAACTCCATGCTGTACGGTGCGGTGTGGCGGGCCGCAAAGGCTATGGGTTACGAACGATGTGTGACATACACGCAGGCTGACGAGACGGGTGCGTCACTGCGTGCAGCTGGATGGGTTCGGGAGAAGGAGTTGCCACCGCGTAAGTCTTGGGCTGAAAGCAGCGTGAAGTTGCGGGATGCCAAAGACCCAGTCGGCAACGGTGGCGTGGCAAGGGTGCGATGGGAAATCAAAACTACACAGAAAGGGAACAGCCATGTTGCGTGAGCAATGCAAGGTCGGGATGACGGTGTCTTTCGGGCGTGGGCGGGGTGCCCATACCAAGGGCAGGGTGCTGAAGGTCAACGAGAAGAAGGCCAAGGTGGAAACGCTGGAGCAACGCAACAGCAATGCGGCTGGCACCATCTGGAACGTGCCTTACTCCATGCTGACAGCGTGCGAGTTCGTTGCACCCGAGAAGCCGCCCTATCCCAATGGGCTGACGATCACCGGGGTGCGGTATCTGACAGGCCGGGAGTGTGAGCAGGAGGGTTGGGAAGGTGGCTATGACCCCGCCGTTGCACTCACCCTGTCCGATGGCTCCATGATCTTTGCGTCTCAGGACTATGAGGGTAACGGGCCTGGTGCCCTGTTCGGTCGGATGCGTACCGGCGAGCAGTTCATCCTGTCACCTGCCACAAACAAGGAGGTTGGTCATGCGTGTGCTAGTGGCGTGTGAGTTCACCGGCACGGTGCGCCGTGCGTTCCGCGAGCTAGGGCATGAGGCATGGAGTTGCGACATCCTGCCTGCCGAGGATGGCGGGCCGCACATTCAGGGTGACGTTCGCCAGGTTTTGGGTGACGGGTGGGATCTGATGGTTGCCCACCCTCCATGCACCCACCTTGCGGTCAGTGGTGCCCGCCATTTCCACCGCAAGCAGGTCGAACAGGCGGAAGCGTTGGAGTTTGTGCAGACGCTGATGGATGCACCCATCCCACGCATAGCACTGGAGAACCCAGTGTCTGTGATCAGCAGTCGGATTCGTAAGCCGGATCAGATCATCCAGCCATACCAGTTCGGCCATCCCGAATCCAAGAAAACTTGCCTCTGGTTGAAGGGACTCAACCCCCTGCAACCAACGGCTGTGATGCAGATGCGTGGACGGTGGGAGAACCAGACTCCCAGTGGACAGAACAAGTTAGGGCCATCACCGGATCGGTGGAAGATTCGGAGCAAGACCTACCCCGGTATTGCACATGCGATGGCTACCCAGTGGGGCGTGGAGGATGAGCGATGAGGATGAGCGACAAGTTGGCGAAGTCTTTCTGCGATTTCGTATGCAGCGATGCCCAGCCTTACTGCTACCGTGAGTTCCAAGAGTGGGCGGATGCGAACGGATGCACAACAGGCAACGGTTTCTGGGGCGAGCTTTCACTGTTAGTCAGGGACTGCGGCCACAAGCATGTCACGCATGTGCTGTACCGCTTGTCCTATGTGCTGTCTTCTGAACTCAAACGTGAGCAGATGTTTATTCAACGTGTCGGCCAAGTTTTTGAGCAGTGCGCCGAGCGGTTCGGCGCAACCAAGCAGGAAATAGAGGAGGATCGATGAGCAAGACGAAGCGCAGGAAGCGACGAGTGCCCCCGCATAGGGCGGCAGCAGCGACGGTGACGCTGACGTTAGACGAGGCCACTGCACTGCTCAGTGGGGTGGGCGTGGCTATCCAGTATGACGATGTGCCGGAAAGCATTGCACCCCATCTGGCCCGTGCGCTGGAGAAGTTCGATGTTGCATTCGGGTTGGGACTTATTACGCAGGAGGAATATTGATGGCACATACGCCTGGTCCGTGGGCAGTGGGCGAACACCGCGGCGTGTGGGTGGGGCCAGTGATCAGTGCTGCGGGTGGCAAGAAGGGCATAGCGTTTGTGTGCTTGTCCAGTGAGTCCGATGCCACTGCCCGCCTCATCGCCGCTGCACCTGAGTTGCTGGCTGCCCTGCGGAAAGCCGTGTCACTTTTATCATACGCCGCTCAGGGCGGGGGATTGGCTGGATGCAACGCAGACGAGTGGTTTGCCATTGAGTCCGATTTGAATTCCGCAATCAACAAGGCAGAAGGGAGGGGTGAGTGATGCCGAAAACGCGGAGCAAGATGGGACAGGTGTCCCGTTCGCAGCATGCCGAGGTGTCTTGGTGCGCCGAGGACATCCAAGAGTTGCGGCCGGACTGGTCTGCCAAGAAGTGCAATGCGTTCCTCATGGATAACGAGGACGAGATTCAGTGCCGGATGATTGAAGAGGGATGGGAAGCAATCAAAGACTTACTACCGAGGGAGGAATGATGGCACATACACCAGGACCGTGGGGCATTGTGTTTCACTGTGATGTCGAACGCATCCGGCTGAACGGATCGACGGTCTACCAAGTGAGCGATGTTACTGACCCGGAGTTCCCATCCGGCACGCCGCGCTACAACTTGGACGACCTGCGATTGATGGCAGCAGCACCTGAGTTGCTGGAGGCCTGCCAAGCAGTGGCCGCAGACTTAGAGCAGCTGCTAGATGGCGATGACTTCTCTGGTATGAGCGACGAAGAGTTGTTCGCTGGGTTTCTGCGGGTGTTGCGACCCGCAATCGCCAAGGCAGAAGGGAGGAGTGAGTGATGAGCCGGTTCATTGTGGAGTTCGACCGCATCGACTGGAAGGAACTAAGCACGCAGAAGGAGCAGCTGTTCCTGCATGGTGGCGAGGACTGGGCAGAGGGATTGATCAACTTAATCGACTACATCCAAGACGCTGCGGAGGAGCAGGGTCAACCAGTGGTGTGGCTAGATGAGGGAGACACGGATGTCTATGATTGACGCTTGGAAAGACGAGCAGATTGAGACTGCCATTCGCCTGTTGGTCTGCGCTGAGCGGTTGTTGGAACCGTTCCGTGACCAGGAGGGTGACTGGGGTAGGGTGTACGAACAGATCCACAAGTTTCTGAAGGAGGAATGCTGATGAACACGCTGTCTGAGAAGATGGTGTACGACACGCCGATTGAGATGCTGCGTCATATGGTTGGGTCGTTTGACCGCTGCAACGAATCCTTTATGGATGACAAGACGATCCCACAGTTGCTGACTATCTACAACTGCTGGATGCGGTGCGGCTGGGACTTCTACCCTGACGAATGGACGACCAAACAGGTGAACGAAGCGATGGAGGGTATCGCCCCAGACTGGGATGCGAAGGAGCGTCCCGTGTTTCACAAGGATCGCATGGACACGCGGTTCGTTGGGGCGTTTGAGATTGTCTGGAAAGGAGAACGCTGATGGCTAAGAAGAAGGCGGCAAAGCGCAAGTCGGATGGTGTCTGTTTCTCTTACCCCAACGTGTACACCCTCACGCTGTACAACACCGGCAGCGGTGACGCTGGGTCTACCTTCGCCACGCTGTCGCTGCTAGTGCAAGAGGAGATCGACCGCATTGATCGCGGCGAGATCGAAGACGGCCACCTGAAGTCGCTGCTCGTTATCCGCGAGCAGCTTGTGGTTGAGTTCGACAAGGGGCGCTACGGCCCTAGAGGAGGTGAGTGATGCTGTGCGAGCGATGCCGATGGGAGTTGGCTGAGTGGGAAGAAGAGGAGGGCGTGTGTGGCACTTGCCAGATAACGCTGGAAGTTCGGGAACTACTAGGGCAGGAAGACTGATGGCAGCACCGAGGCGTAAGATTTCCAAGGAGGAACGCAAGGGGCGTGATGCTCTGATGCGTGTCAACAACTGGGTGCAAGTCCTGGTGGTGAAGCGGCTGTTCGATGAGGGCTGGACTACTGAGCAGGTGGTGATGGCCTACGACCCTATCCAGCGAGAGACGGGACGACTCTGCATAGCGCATGCCATGCCGGACTGGCACTGGGTAGATGAGAAGCAGGTAGCTGACGAGGTGTACGATGCGATAACCAAGGGAGGCAAGTGATGAGTGATATCGATGTTATCCAAGCCCTGTTCGACACCAAGGTGATGAGCCTTGCGATGAACTGGCCGGTCGATGTGGCCCGCTTTGTCGGTGCCATTAAGGAACTGCGGGCGCTGTGCCAAGACGACCTCGCTTCCCCGGAGGAGATCGCCAAGCAGTGGCGCATTGCTACCGGGGCGCTTGGCCTGGAGGGCATGGGTTCCCTGTTACTGGAGCGTGGCGAGTGGCAGCGCCTTGTCTATGAGACTGCCGCCAGCCGCAAGCCTTGGCGTGAGCATGACGACTACGTTGTGGTCTGGGACCAGCCGACCGGCTGTGTCGTTGCCACCGTGAGAGAGCATGGCGATACGGTTGACGAGGTTACTTTTGATGTACGCAAGGAGGCGTGAGGTTCAACATGTACAAGGATGTACTTCAGGTGATGCACGTACTGGCGACTGCTATACTGATGATGTTGGCAGGCCAGTTGAAGGACATGTGTCTTAGGATACTGGGAGGTGAGTGATGGCTGTACGCCTGACCAATAGATGGAAGACGGTTTGCATTGTCGGATACCAGAGCATTGCCACGCAGTACCAAAACCCGTCAGCCCACGGCAGCGTGTGCCTGTGCCAAGCCCGCATCAGCGGTAAGAACGGGAGGCGTGGACGCAAGGTGAACTCCAACGGGCGGCACCAAGAGATCGGCTATGCGTTTGCCTTAGACGATCAGATGCTCGCTCACTGGGAGTACTTGGACAAGCAGGAAGGGAGGTGAGTGATGGCTATTGATCCACGGGAGTACAAGATTCTGTGCGAGTGCGACGTTGGTAGGCGTGCTGGCGAACGAATGGACAGCGACTTCGCACACTTCGACAGCTTGGCTCGCAAGGCGGGGTATGCGTCCGGCATTGAGGCGGCAAACAACTGCGTGCTTTGGGGCGACACGGTCGCGGTGGCATTGAAGTTCTTGGAAGGTCAACTGACTGAGGAGGTGAGTGATGATTGCAATGAGTGAGACGATGGACTTTCTGATCGGTGGTACTGGCGTTCTTCTTCTGTTGTGGTGGTCTTCGGGGAGCAAGTGACATGCTGTATGGATATGCCCGTGTTTCTACAGACAAGCAGGAGAACAGCGCTGATGCCCAGGCGATTAAGCTGCGGGCCTACGCTGAGCAGTCGGGCGTGGAGTTTGGTGGCGTGTTCGTAGACGAGGATCAGTCGGCCTTTAAGATCCCCCTGCACAAGCGCAGGCAGGGCAGGGTGCTATGGGACAAGCTGAAGGCCGGTGATGTGGTGGTCTTCTGTACGTTCGACCGTGTGTTCAGGTCGGTGCTGGATGCGGCTCAGACTCTAGCCAAGTGCAAGGAGCTTGGCATCGGGCTGAAGTTTCTGGACAACAGCATGGATGTGATGACCAGCCAGGGGGAGTTGTCATTCAACATCCTGTCTACCGTTGCGCAGTACAGCAGTCAGATCGCAGGACAGAGGCAGCGGGAGATCCAGTCCTACCTGCGGTCAGCCGGTCGCCCGTATGGAAAGTTCAGGCCGTACGGATGGCAAGCCAATGGGAAAGCGTTCGTCCCATACCCCGCGGAGCGAGAGATCGGTGACATGGTGGTGGCCATGCGGCGTGACGGCAAGCCGTTCACTGCCATCTGCCTGCACCTGTGCAAGAAGGAACTGCGCAAGCCACCCAACAAGCAAGGTGTCAGGGGGTACTACGGCCTGTCCGACACAGTGGCTCTGCATCGGGCAGCTTCAGCTGGATATCCAAAGCTCCCGCCAAGGTTGCCGCAAGCGCAGTGGCACGCCGAGATGCAGCGCGTAGAGAAATCTCATGCGACTCAGCCAGCGCTCTGAGAGTCTTGCCGTTTATGAACCTGTCGGTGGCTAGCTCCTGCTCCCACTCAGGGAGATCAGCTATAGCCAACCGGATGTGGTCAACGTGATCGAACTCTGGCAGCAGGTCAGCCGCTTCTTCTAGTGTGATGCGGACTTCCCCTGGCTGGCGGGCTAGCTTCTTGATCGCCTTGTACATTGCGTTCAGCACAGCCCTTGCGAAGTAAGCCTTGGGGTAGGGCAGTCGCTTGGGATCGTAGGTTCGGGCAGCTTTGACAAGCGCCAGATACCCCTCGCCCTGCAGGTCTTCGATCAACACAGACCGCTGCCATCCGGGTCTGTTCTGCAGGAAATACTTTGCGAGTATCTGCGCGAGCGGCAGGTACTCAACGACCAGGCGTTGACGCTTGGCCGAGAGCTTCAATCTTCTTGTCATGCTGGTTCAGGCGAACCTCATGTTCCTCTATGGTCTGGCGCAGTTCGTCCAGCATGCGGGGCAAGGACTCCACGCTGCTGGCTATGACTGCGACCTTGGCATGCAGGCTGAATGCCCACGGGACTACGGCTGCGGCAACCGATATGCCCAGCATCCAAAGTTCTGTTTCAGGCGACATCGTTCCCCCTCACCATTGCGATAAGCATCAGTCCCGCGTACGGGTGCAGCTGCCCTTCTTCAACGTGGAGCTTGATCATCCGCGTTGCTTTGAAGGCTTCGGTTTCGGGGTATCTGTACATGTGCGTTTGCCCGTTGTACCTAGCTAAGACTTCAAAGCGGACATCGCTTCCAGCTTCAGATGCTCTAGGCTTGCGGGGGGTTCTTTGAAAATCCATTTGGCTAGCCATGCGCTGATGAGGTTGACGATGATGGGGATGAGGATCATCAACAGGATCGATCCGCATTCCTGGTGACGCGCACGGAATGTGCTGCGTATCTCCTTCCGCCATGAGCGCATGTCAGGGTTGGCCGTGGCGATTGCGATCAGCGCCACCTCTTCGCCGTGCGTGGACATGCGGGCAGTGCCTGTCTCATCCGCACACCGCGCTGCTATTTGCTGGGCAAGCATGTCTTGCAGTCCTTGGGCGGGATAAGCACAGACTTGGTGCGACACAGGCAGTCAGGCGGGCAGGGGCAGTCGGTCACATGGCCGTCGCCGTGAACGATCTTCCCGTTCTTGCATGCACCACAGCACTTGGACTTGGGCGCGGTGTAGGTGGTGCAAACGTACGCCGCCTCCACTGCGATGCGCTCAGGGAATGTCGGGACCGGGAACAGCAGGGAGAAGATGAGAGAGATCATGTTTGTAGTAGTCCTATGGTGCCGTAGTCGGGCAGCTTCTGAGGAGGGAAGCCATCGACATTGCCGTATGCCCAGGCATCACCGTCAGTGACGCACACGGCCCAGTCATCGGCCTTGGTGACGATCATCCCGGGCACCTGCTCCGGGTAAGAGGACGGCCAGTCCTTCACAGGCTGGTTCCACTTGCCCCAAGAATTGGCGATGAAGAAAACCGTGAACGGCCAGAACTCTTTGGTGTCGTCGTAACCCACCGTCGCCATGTCATGCGCCCAGCCGCCAGCCTGACGGGGGTGGATGTTCTGTGAGTTGGGTGACCCTGCCCACTTGGCGTACTGCCCTGAGTGGATGCCGTACCCATTGGCCAGTGCGTCCATCGCATCGTTGACAGTGGTGATCTGTCGGATGATGCCGACCTTCTGCTCACGGCACAGCGCAGCCACCTCGCCTGGTACTCCGCTGCCGCCCCACCTAGCGCCGATGGACCCGTTGTATTTTGACAGATCAACCGGGTCATACTTCTGGCGGATCAGAAACCCAACGTCCCGCTCAAACGTCGATGCCCGTGCGGGGATCATGCCCTCGCCACCGTGGCCGCGGGCACCGTAGGTAGGTTCAGTTGCGCCGCGCAGGATGAAAGCCTCTGGCCGCTGCTCAATCAGAACCTGCACCGCGCGCGTGCAATCACGGGCGTTACGGCTTCCATGGGACACGCAGTCGCCAGTGGTTTGAACTTCGGTGAACGACAGTGGGTCCAGCTTGCGAACGTACTGCCACAGCAGGGCGCGCTTACCTTCGCCTGAACCCATGCTGTTGGGTTCCGAGTAGATCGGCCTGGGCTGCGACTCCTGCCACAGGACACGCTCGCGCGCATCGTTGATCCAGCCCTGCATGCCCTCGTCGTAGGCTTTCAGCGGTACGAAGTCACTCACTCTGGTGCGCCACCTCCCGGCAGGCCGCTGCGATCTTCGCAACCAACGCGCCGCTCATAGTCACATCGTCCAGTGGGAATGACTCTGCCATCACCTTCTCAACGGCAACGTCCAGGCCGGGGTACTTGCCCCGCATCTTCGATGCAGCCAGCTTCAATGAGTTGATGTGCAGCTGTCGCCACATACACACGGTGCTGATGAGGTTGCCGTTGTCCTCTTCGGTCTTGTCTGCGAGAGCGGTGTAGATGTTTCGCACCGTGGCCTTGTCCTGTCTGCTGGCACTGGCAAGGGCTGTCGTCACTGCGCCTGTCGCCCTGGGTGCAGGGGCTGGCAGGAAGGTCAGGACTGCAACTACCAAGGCGACGATGACGGGTAGGTGTTTCATGCCTTCACCTGCAGCATGGCTTGGAGCAGGGCGTTGCATGCGGAGATGATCGCTGGATCAGCGTTGGCCTCTCGCACAGCCACAATGGATTCGATCTGCTTCAGCGTGGACGGCTTGGCCTTGCCGGGAAGTCGCAGTGCGTTGAGTGGAATGTAAGTGAATACCACTGCTGCGAGTACGGCGGCGAGGGAAAGAATCTGAACTGTCGTCATAGCACTTTGGCTCCGGGGATGAAGATCGTCACGCCATTGATGTTTGCCTGCATGGTGTAGTTCATCAGCTTGTGCGGATCGACTAGCCCCCAGCCGTAGACATGGTCACGGCCTTGCTCGCCAACGTCTTTGCATGTGGTGGACAGTGCCTTCATCACATCGCTGTGGTTCACCGCGCGGTCCAGCTTGTGCTGCGCGCTGATGTACAAGGCCAGCACACCAGAGACAAAGGGTGCGGCCATACTCGTTCCGCTCACCGTGGCATAGCCGTCGTTCAGCCAGCAGCTTGTGATGTCCTGCCCTGGTGCAGCGACGGCGATCTCTTTGCCGCGGGACGAGAACTCACAAGCAGCGCCGTGGCTATCAACTGCGCCCACGGCAATCGTCTCTTGGTAGGCGGCAGGGTAGTTGACTGAACCCCCGTCATTCCCAGCAGCGCAGACAACAATGATCCCGGCTGCAGCTGCCTCGCGGATGGCACTGTGTACCCCATCGTCGGTACGGCCGGAGCCAAGGGACATGGATATGATCTGCACCTTGGCTTCGATGGCGTGACGCACAGCTTGTGCCACCCATTCATTGCTCCCCATTCCGCTATGTCCCAGGACTTTGAGGGAGAGGATTCGGGAGGCGGGGGCGATGCCCTTGGCCAGCCCGCTGCGGGCGGCGATGATGCCGCTCACATGGGTGCCGTGGCCAAGCGTGTCATGGGCATCGGAGTCGCTTGTGAAGTTGCGGTAGTCAACCACCGCTTCATTCAGCGCAGGGTGCTTGGCAACACCGCTGTCGATCACGGCCACCGTCACGCCCTCACCCTGTGACTTCTGCCACAGCGAGGGGATTCCGTACGAACACACGCCCCAATCAACTCCGTGTTGGAGCGCGCGCGGTGCGTCTAAGTTGACCCGATAGGGTGGAAGGTGGACTACGCCGCTCACTCCGCGTCCTTGCCCGTGGACAATGCTTTGAGAATGGACAGGACAATGGGCAGGATCACATCGACCAAGAGCTTCCAATCAACTCCCAGTGCAGCGAACTCTGCGCCAGCACCAAAGGCCATGGCCTCATAGTTCTGGTCTTCATAGTCCTCGTCATGGAAGCGGTGCTTTGTCAGCGCCTTGGGTGCAACGGCCTGGGCCTCCAGCACAGGGATCAGAATCCGTGCGATGGAATCAACCAGCGCCCATTGCTCCACGTACGGAAGATCCTTGCGCCATGCCTTGGCAATCTCCACAACCTTCAGCAGGACGGCTTGGTTGGCGAGCAAGAACTTCACCACTTTCATATTAACCATGATTTTCTCCCGTATTGTCATTGATTGCGATGGCTACAATGGCGTGTCCAGCTATGTCAGCGAGCGTCTCTCTAATAGCTAATGTCCGGTCGGAGCCGATCATGCCCCGGAGGCGGCGGCACTTCTCCCCGATCCTGGCAAGCTGGTAGACCCACGGTTCGATGCCGTCTTCTGCAACGCCTAGCGCGTTCTCTAACGGGCTTTCTTCGGGGCACCCGTAGTACCCCCGCTTCCGGCTCAGAAGCCGCCATAGCTCAACGCAGACGGGTAGGTAGGGATCGTCTGGCGACAGGGCCAGCGCCTCACCAAGAGCGTTCTCTGCAAGCCTTAACGATTCGTCCGAACTCTGCCCAGAAACTTGGGTGGTGGTAGGGGTCATCGGTATCTAGCTCCTCCTCGTCACAAAGAAATGCTGTGCGGGCATGCGCCCACTCCTCCGCAAAAGTTTCAACCAGCGCGTCCCGATCCAGGCTGTCCCGCAGAGCGATCACCCCGCGGTCGGCGTCGTCGTTCAGCAGGAAATAACCCAGATGTTCCGGCATCTTTGCCGCCGGTCGGACGCACACCCTGACCGGGAACATCACGGGGAATCGATCTTCCGCCCACTGCTTCAGCTTGCGGGCCAGCGCCCGCCTCCAGCAAGAACTTCGGGGCATCGGATAACTCCATGATCAGTAGCCAAGGCTGGTTGTTGCGCCGGTGCAGGACGAGAGGGCACTTCCCCTTGGCATCTCGGCGGGCCTGGGCCAGCCAGTCATAGGGGTTGCCGCGCTCGCATCGCTTCACTTCTAAATGAATGCCCGGGTAGTCGCTGACCACATCCGGTGAGTCGTTTCCACCGGCAAATTGCTGTCCGCGGCGGGCCTTGCCGCCCATCACATGCGCCCAAACCTTGGACGCTTCCAGTTCCCCACGGCAACCTTTGGCACGGGACTGTGTCATTTCTGCCACCTCGCTAGCAGGCCATTGGAATGTCGGGATTCAACGAGCGTGAGCGTAGGGAACTGCTCAGTCATTAGTTTGATGGCATCCATCCCCACCTTCAGCTTGTCGATGGCCTTCTCATTCTGGTTCACCCACCGGCCTAGCCTGCCGCCCATGTTCAGGTCGGTGGTGGCACCGGCTGGCTCCCAGTAAATGAGGAATGTGTAACTGGAAGTACGGATCATTGTGCCTGTCATCATGGTGATCTTGCCGTCCAAGATGTGAGGTTCTGCTGGCGTTCTCGGGTGTAGTAATCCGGCAGAGGTTCCGGGTCGTAGCCCAGGTGCTTCTTGTGCTTTAGAGATGCAAGAAACTCAGGGTCATAGTTATCGGGGTCGCACTCTTGCTTAACGCCAAGCAGTGTAGCTTTGTTCAGGTCGGCGCGTCCACTGAAAATCTTTCCGCTGTGATACACCCCGTGGCAGTGCGAGCAGAGTCGTAGGTAATTCCTGACATCATGCTTGCGACCAGCGCCGCCGATGATGTGATGAACCTCCAGGCTTCTTCTGCCATCAGACTCAGGCCACCAGCACACCGCACAGCAGCGGTGCAGTTCAACCCACGCCAGCAATTCCTTTTGCTCAGCCTTGTTCATTGAACAAAGTATACGGCTGTGCAGCACCTAGCGCAACAGACTCTCGGATCCACAGGTCAATGTCGTATCTCTCAGGGTGGCACAGAGAACACAGCTGCGTCATCGGCTCGCTGGTGACCTTGTACTTCTTGTCACTCTCGGACAAACCCGTTGACCACAAGCGGCAGGCAGTATCACTCCCGGTCCACAGATGGGACTTGCCGTTGACGTTCCCAAACTGCGTACACCTGACCAAGAAGCCCTTGTGATTCGGCAATCTACGCTGATCCATAAAACCCCCAGTCTGTTTCGGTACGGTGAACTGGACCGACTCCCTGGAAAATCCCGAAATGGAAAATTCCAAGGAGTCAGCAAAAGCCTGTTTCGGTTGGAGCCACAGACCTCTACCCCAAGTGTGATCTTTGGTGACGCAGTTCTCTTGGTTCAACCCTGACACTGCGCTGCGATTGGCTTACGCCTCGGTGGACGCGGAGTCGGAAGACATCGCACCTTTACCGCAGAGAAACCCATTCAGCCGCGGGATTGCCTGTCGGCGCGTCTCCGCGGGGTTGCCCCCTCTTCGCCATTCCATGGCAGCGGCTAGCCTTGCACAGCTAGCCTTCGGCGGGGGGCCGATCTTCATACCGTTTGCCCATCCTGGGGCTATGTGTTGGCTAGTTATTTACTAGCCGCCATCCAGAGTCCAATGTTCGCAGCGGAGTACGATGCGTAAGTAATTGCCATTGCTACATTTCCGTGCAGTCCTTGCTCAAAGGACACGTACAAGTAGATGACGCCGGTCATAATTATCAGTGTCCCACTCATCGCTTCTCCAATGCAGCCAGAAGTCGGGCGATTATATTCCTCTGAATCTTGGCTCGCCACAGCGTTCGCTCTAGTTCTCTGGCCGCTTCGCGGAGCAGCGGTCTGGCGGCATCCATCAGTGCGAAGTGTGAGGCTTCTCGCAGCCGGTCAGGTAGGTTCACTGGTTCCCCCGTACATATAGCGCTCGTCTCGGGAAACATCCCAGTCACAACTCTCTGATTGATAAACCTCTGACTGCACCTTGTAGCTCATTGCCCTTGGGTTGGGCGTGCTTCCAATGAAGTAGCCGTCCCTCCAGGCGATCCGGTTGGTGGGCAGGGCGCACAGGTTGCCAGTGTCTAACGCAATCACATGGGCGCATTTGTTCTGGTCGGGCTGCAGGACAAACCCAGGCCGCTCAGCTGAGTCGGGGAGCCAATCCACTGTGAACAGATACACGCCCGCCTGCGGGCCGCTGCGGGTCTGGCACAAGCACTGGTGGTCGCGCAGGTAGTCGAACACCGTCACCACTGGGCGGTTGGAGAAGCAGTCCCACAACTGGCAGTCTTCCAAGCTAGCTTCCTCCGCGTCCGGCGACAGGGAGATGGCGTGGATAGGAACGCCGCGGTAGTGCGCGCCGCTTCGCAGCATGCAATGGAAGGCCAGCGCCCTACCCTTCACGCTCTGCACGGCAAAGGCATACGCCTCCTCCACGCCTGGGAGCGATGAGATGTGCGGCAGTCTCACCCAGCAGCGAAGGGTAGGGATGTCAGCGTTCACTTCAGTCTCTCCAGTGCGTCAGGGCCGATCCCATTTCGGCCACTCAGCCGCGAACGTGTCTGGGCAATCCCCAGCCGCACGCTCCATGTCATGCTCTGCCGGGAAATGCCTGAGACATCTCGCGGCAGTTTGTCTTACAGAGCGGGGAACACGCGGGGTCTTGGCTGAGTCTAGTAGGTCAGCCAAGAACTCCCGCGTAATGCGAACCGCTCGGTATCGTTCGTAGGGCAGGGTCATCAGTTGTCACTAAAGCCAGGGAAGACACGCCCTTCCGCGTTGAGCATGCAAGTGTTGAGATAGCCGATGATCCTTTGGCACTGCGCGGCGTCGTCTATATGTGCGATACCGTCCTCGCTGTCGTCATCGTAATGCGAAGCCAAGTCTGAAGCTAAGTCCACCTGCTGCTCAAGCAATCCGACTACCAATTCCAAGTCACTGCAGTGCATTTCAAATTTAATAATCATGTCCACCTCGGGTAGATGAGAACACCGTTCGTCTTCGATCCGTTCATTACTTCCACAGCACGGATGCGAGGGAAAGCCTTGGTCAACATCTCTGCCGTGTCGATCATCGCCTGCAGGTCAATCGTCTGCCGGTTCAGTTGGATGTAGGCGTTGATCTCTTTGTAATCATCCTGGTCGTACGGGCCTTTCTGATCACGCTCCACCCAGGTGCGGATGACTGTGTTCAGCGTGCGGAACGCCAGGATGTTTTCGTACAAGCGCTGCGGCTTGGAGAACAGGGGTAGAAAGCTCATGCGTCACCCCACATTCCGATCAGTTGTTCCTGAAGCCTTGCGACCTCTGCCTCTAGCTGCCGGATCCGATCTATCAATTGATTCACTTTCTCCTCCTCCGTGGGTGAATAGTCCCGTGTCACCTGCCACCATCTCCAGTAGTGTATGTGGGTACAGTAGTTGTATTAATTCGTCAGCCGAACGCAAGTGACTTTTCGGAGCAACCAGTGTCTGCACATGGTGGTTGCGCCCGCGGTCAAACACGTTCGCCTTAGTCCAGCTTTCATCCCGATCCAATGCGGAGATCCACACCCACTTACCTGTCGGCTTACTCTTAAACACATAAGCGAAGTGCTTCAGTCGTTCCTTTGCCATGCCGTGCATGTCATCAACGAACACCGTGTCGTAGGGGTAATCCTCTGGGCAGGTGAATGAGATGCTCCGTTCTTTAATCTCCAGGCTTAGCATCACCACTGCGTCTGGTGTCTCGCAGTGGTCTGTGTTTTTGTTGTGCCCTTTAATCACCAGCTTCCGACCATGTGCCGCCGACCGGCCAGCGGAGCGCAGGTCATCAACCCACGCCCGCTCGGCTCGGTGGCCATTAGTCAATGCCGATTGGAAGGAACGATGCGCCACGGGGCCTCCATGTGTAAGCGCGAATCCCGGGTTGGGCATCGCGGCGGTCCATTCCTTTGACCAAGCGAACCTCCAAGGCACGCTTCCGAATCTCGTCTGGCGTTGGGTCGAACGGCTTCAGCCCGTCGTCGTACCACTCCAGGCTCGCCTCCATCGGCTCAGCCTCGCGGATGAGAGCGGTGTGTCGGCGCACGCTGGCAGACCACTCCGCACTCTCCCCGAACACCTCGCCCACATCGCTGTCGTCGTAGCCGGGGTCAAGCTGACAAATGACCGCGAGGCGCTCACGGCTTGGCACTCTGCCTACGGCCTTCATCATTCGCACCAGCCCGCGGCACACCTCGGGACACAGCCCCAGTTGCTTTGCCACCCGGGCCAGTTGTTCCTGGTTGATGACCACGCGGTGCCACAGCTGACCGGCGAAAGCCAAGGGGTGTGTTGAGCCAAGACCACAGTCGTTTCCAGAAACCAACTTTGCGTTGTTCATCCGAACCTCCTTGTGAAAAAGCATGCTCCGGGGGGAAGGCATGCGGGACATCAAACCTCCAAAGGATCTCCGTTACCGTCTCATCAACTAACAAATCTTTGTTCTCTTCCATGGCGTCTACCAAGTTCCTTTCTGAACATTGACCGGATCCAGCCGTTGAGCTTGTCGTTACCCGCGGCCCAGTGAACGTAGTGATCGGGCAACTCGCTCAGCTTGTAACCGGCGTACTTGCCCTTCAGTGGGTTGTTGTATGTGCCGACCGACCGGACGCCCTTCCACGTAATGTCAACGTCCTTGCCGTGAATGCGGCCCTCACCGCGGCCATGTGTGTTGCGCCGCATCTCTTCAATGAGCTAGGCACTGGCTATCCGCTCGGCCTTCTTCGCCGCCTCTGCCGCAGCCAGTTCGTCTATCTCTTTCTGCGAGAGTGGAGACTGCGCCGCTGCTTTACGGACCTGCTCTTTGACTTCCTCGTCTTGCGAGG
>Ga0181358_1000200_pt1 | contig 26927 bp, 37 predicted proteins | sample Fa13VDMM110SD_FD_130096 | JGI IMG/M metagenome (GOLD analysis project Ga0181358, IMG submission 130096) | Freshwater viral communities from Lake Michigan, USA - Fa13.VD.MM110.S.D | ecosystem: Environmental > Aquatic > Freshwater > Lake | place: USA: Michigan | collected 2013-09-24 | reverse complement strand
TTACTGCAACACCGTTATTCTTTTCACATACAAGATCAATATGCGCATGAATTTGCATGGTAAGATTTTCTTGTACCTGAGGGCGTCGCGCAAACCAATCAACAATACGATTTAGCTTACTAAGACCAATAACCTTACCCTCTTTTTAAGGAATATATGCTACATGCGCTACAGCGGTAAATGGAGCATGATGATGTGAACAAAGTGATGTTAATTTAATATTATTCTGACATACCATACCATCGTATTGATCGATATTATCGAATGCTGTAATCTTTGGCGGCTTACTATAACAACCCCATGCAAAATCCTCTACAAAAGCTTTAGCAACACGATGAGGTGTATTATCACTATTTGGGTCATTTCTCCAGTCATACCCTAATGCATCCATATAAGCTTCATACGCCTTTGATGCTCTTACAATTATTTGTTCTCTTTCTTCTTGAGTATGAGGGTGATTGTGATTAGCGAAAGCAAGTTTTACCTTAGACATAAACAAATTATATGATAAGATATACCGAGATCAACATAAATAATTGTATGCAATATAGTAAAGTTATTGAAGAGGGATTAAGAAATACTTCATTAAAGAGAATACGTGTAAAGATCGATCCCGCTATTGTAAGTAAAGAATGTGACTTTACAAAATGTGATGGTTACGAGGGCTATATACTTGAAGAAAAAGCCGGTAGCTTGAAGGTATTAGTTTTAACACCTGATATGACAATTGAAGATATACCTGTAGAATTTTTAGAATATCTCGCTAGTGAAGATGAGGTTGATACTTTTGAGGAATTTAAGAAATATATTATACAGCGCTTAGTAAAAGACGGTAAAGCAGAAAACGATCCATTATTGCAGAATATATGTAATAGTGATTGCATAAATGATATTGAACAGTATGTAAAGCAATGTGGCTATACAGGAGACAATCTTTCTGAACTATATAAGGATTTTATATTAGATGAAAATATCTAAATTTGATAAGTTATTTGAAGCCACAATGGCTGACTACCTCAAAGCTGGTACTAAGGCTGCACTCAAAGCCCCCTTTAAAGGCTTGGGATATATAGCAAAAAAAGCAATTGACCCTCGTACGTATTTGCAAGGTGCTGCAGCTCTTGCTGGTGGTGCAGGAGCTGCATTGACCGCACCAGGTAAAGCTGTTAACGTACTGAAACAAGGTCTTGTTTACGGGCCAGGTTCATCTGGTGATCCTTCTCAACTGATAGGATCAGTTACCGGTGGAATACAGAAAGGACTTGGCGCAGCAGAAAGAGGTATTACTAAAGGCATACAAGGTGTTAAAGGTTCTGTACAAACTCAACTACAAAAAGATTTAAACAAAAAGCTTTATGGAACATCTGATCTTACTAAGCAAACACAAGCGTTTGATATATCTTATCTTACAAATAATATGAATAGATATAGAGGTAATAAACCACCGCAGCGCTTGGGCAAAGGCGATACTTTCGCTATCATTGATAGAACAGGACGCGTAACACCTTATGAAACTATGCAAAATAAAAACGGTATTCTGATGGCCTTACCTTCAGCAAAGAGGTAAATATATTAATGGACGCTGAATTACCGGTGAAGCTAAGAAAAAGAGGCTTCTTTATTGTCAAGGAAGATAATTCTATTGTATTAGAAAATGAAAATCCGCTGGTCTTTAATACAAAAGATGAAGCCGAGACTTATATAAAAGAAAAAAATATTTCTGGAATAGTAAAATAAACCAGTTGATTTTTTTAAAAAATTGGTTATAATATTAAAGGATATAGAAAGATAATCTTTGTTTATTTTTTGATTGTTGATTTATTATGAATATAGGTTATTATAAAGATTATGAAATTTGAGAGTACAAAGATAATTGAATTAGGTAGTTGTGCATTTAGACAATGGAAAGCTGATAGTCATTGCAAGTTCATACATGGATATAGATTAATTGGTAAATTTTGGTTTGAATGTAATACATTAGATGAAAGAAATTGGGTTGTAGATTTTGGTGGGTTAAAGGAACTTAAGCAAGTATTTGAGAAACAGTTTGATCATACACTCTGTATTGCAGAGGATGATCCTCTTTTAAATTATTTTCAACAATTACATCAGTTAGGAGCTGCAGATCTAAGAATTATGCCTAAAGGAGTAGGCATTGAGAGAACAGCAGAATTCTGCTTTGAAATTGCTGATTCGCATGTTAGAGGTATTACAAATAATAGATGCTGGGTTAGTAAGGTTGAAGTATGGGAGCATGATAAAAATTCAGCTATTGTATCTTATTTACCAACAGTTGTCGAAGTACAAAACAATAATGTATTTTCTGCTGCTATACAATCCCCGATTAGCCCGGTTACTGAATTTTTAAATGAGGTAAAGGAAGAATCAGGTGTTGACCTACAGACTATAATTAAAAATCCACCACAACAAGCAGCAGCTCCTGGACCAAGACCTGCGCATGTCGGACGTAGCAATATGACCTCAGGTTACTCAAATCTTTTCGGCGGTACAAGTTGGGGTACATAATGGACGCTGAAACGAAACAACAGCTTTATGGTGGTGAGATAAGTGATTATTTACCTAAGGCAAAAGAAACTACTTTAAAAGACGATTACAAAAAAATGGAAGACATTTATTCTTCAATAAAGAAAAAATCATTTAGTCTTAATACTAGCAATAACCTTGACAATAAACTTAAGTAATTTACTTCTTGTTATATCTTCTTCAGTAAAGTGAAAAGTCTGAATACCGTTTTCGCGGCTAACATCAGTATCAAAAGCTTTCATAATATTAGCAAATCCTGATTTCTGAATATCAGATTGCAAAGAATCACCTATAATAAACAGCTTACAGTTTTTACCAAAACGAGTTAATATAGTAACTAACTCGCTATGTTCAAGATTTTGGGCTTCGTCGACTATTACAACATTATTTGTAAATGTTGCTCCACGTAAAAAATTAACAGGTATACTCTTTAAATAATCACTTTGGAACAACATCTCTGTAATTTGCTTACCAACAAGCTCATCACACTTCTCAATTAACGGAATACTCCATGGTTTGAATTTTTCATCGACTTCACCAGGTAAGCTTCCCAATTTACGTGTAGCCGATTCAACAATACTTCTAATATAAACGATCTCATCAATTTTCTTATCCCTAAGCATGCTGAGAGCTACATATACAGCGAGATACGTCTTTGAGGACCCTGCAGGCCCGTCGCAGAATAAAATTTGCGATGAATCATCTATAGCTTTATCGACAAAAGCTCTGTGATGATCATTTAAATGAAATTTCTGGTCAATTTTAAAATTGAGAAAGATATCATTTCTGATAATTCCATTCTCATCTTTAGCCTTGGCAGCTTTTTTCAGCTGTCTGTCTTTTTTAGACATCTATATATATTTATTCTGGATGTTATTCATTTAATCGATAATATATTATACATGAAGGAAATAAATGTTACTCTTACAGAAGATGAAGTTTATAATTTATGGGCTGTTTTAGGAGAATTTAGACGAATAACTCGTGATCAATGTAAGAACAGCTCCTCTGAAATATATGATATAGCATGCAGCTTGTATAAAAAACTAGTTGAAACAGATAAAGATTAATATATTATTAGATGATGGGTGATAAGACTTTATTCTTGAGTGACGATAAAATATTTTATACAATTGAAGGTGAAGGTGAGTATGTGGGTAAGCCATCTGTTTTTATGCGCTTATCAATGTGTAATTTAACTTGCAAAGGCTTTGCATCTGCTGACTCGCCTAATGGTTGTGATAGTTTTGTTAGTTGGTCTGTAAAGAATAGAATGACATATGATCAGGTTTTTGACTATATAACACAAAATGGCTATCAGTGTCGGTTACGTGATGGCGCTATCTGGAAGATTACAGGTGGTGAGCCTCTTATACAGCAAAAAGTATTACTAGAGCTTGTCGATCAATATATAGCTAGATTTGGTTATATACCGAAGATTGATTTTGAAACTAACGCCACCATTATGCCTGATCAGCAATGGCTTGATTGGAAAGCTACATTTACAACATCACCAAAGCTGAGTAATAATGGTGATCCGGTTGAGAAGAGATATAAACCTGAAGTATTGAAATGGCATGCTAAAAACCGATCAGGTTTTAAGTTTGTTGTGAGTGGTGAGACGGAAGTCAGGGAAATACTAGAAAAGTATGTTTATGAATGTAAAGTACCTATGGATCGTATTTGGTTGATGCCTTGTTGTGGCAGCAGAGCTGAGCATTCGGAAAAAGCTCATGTTGTTGCTGATCTTTGCAAGAAGTATAATTTTAACTTTAGCCCACGTCTGCAGCTTGTAATTTGGGACAAAGCGCTTAAAGTATAACATGAGAATTGCAATTTGCGGGTCTGCATGTCAGGGTAAAACTACACTTGTTAACGACTTCATAAAACAATGGCCGAAATATAAGCGTTCAGAAGAGTCATATAGAAAAGTAATAAAAAAAGAGAATTTAAAACTTAACAAAGAAGTTGACCAAGACGGGCAGTGGAAGATTTTAAATTGTTTGATTGACGATATTCAAAAAACAGAAAAAGGCGATAACGTTATATTCGATCGATGCCCTCTTGACAATTTAGTTTACTCTCTCTGGAGCGAAGAGAAGCAATCTTCTGATATTGACAAGAAGTTTATTGAAAAATGTATACCACTAGTACAAGAGAGTATGCGCGCTATAGATATTATATTCTTTATTCCCATTACTAGAGCTGCTCCGGTAAAGATAGAACTAAAGAATACAAGAGAAATAGATGAAGAATATATTAAGGAAATTGATAATATTTTTAAAGTAATAAGCCATACTATGGCAGCTACCGGTGTTTGCCCCTTCATGACTAAGGATGACCGCCCTCCTATTATTGAAATATTTGGCAATCCAGAGCAAAGAGTAGAGATGATTAAACTCTATATAAATGAAGAAGGCGCCTTAATTGATAATGATTCAAGCATACTTGATGCGGATAACCTTAAAACTATGGAGAAGTTGTTAAAAACGCAGAAAGACATTCTTTATGATGAAAAATTAGAAGGACAAGTTACAGATAGAATTATACGCGGCCATAAATAATAATATGGCAACATTTAATAAGAAGTGCGACGAATTACTCGAAGGCTTTAATTTTATTAGAACTATAAAAAGAGAGTTCTATCCTAAGAATTTTAAACTTTCTGAAGGCTTCGTTAAAGCATTTAAAGAGGAATATAAGAGATTAATTGGTGAAGGTCATCACCCTAGAAAAGCTATGGCTAAGATTAATAAAGCTCTCTTATTTCACACTAGTAATTAAAACGGCACCTGATCACTTTTAACAGGGTACAAACACCTCCACTGTAGATTAACTCCACCCGCGGGTGCTGCATAACCTAAGTGTACATCAAATCGCAATACATTACTTGTCCAGACAAAATTCTCAACCCAAGGTGTTGACGATATTCTTTGATTAGTTGTAACGTTAAAGTGTGCGTTTTGAAAATCACTAGCTCCTATATTAATATAGGGCGACGTATTGAGACTGCTATTAAATGACGCTTGTCCAGGAGCTAATGTCACCGTGCCAATTGTATCAAGATAAATTTTATATATTGTAGTTAGCCAGGCAGTTAAATTGGGTAACATTGTTCCTGTAATACTTCTATAGTCAGGTGAACCATTACTTACATATGTAGCGCTTGTAACTAAACCTCCATTTACTGTAAAGCGGTTATAGAAATTAGATACAGCATTAAAGCCACGAGCACCTTGTGAAGAGAAATTAACTGCAGAAATTGATGTAGAACCAGCAACATTATTAAAGAAAGCATTTGTACCGGTCATCTCTCCAACAACAGTAGCATTTCCTGATGCATCAGTACGTACAACGTTGAGGTTACCAAAATCAATTGTTTGTGTACCGCCCTCTGTTTGTAATACGAGCAAATCACCACCAACAGCTAATTGTGTTTGTGGTAAGTTGCTTATATTAACGTAATTGCTATTTGAACTGTTGATTGCCATCTAATATATTTATATTAAAATACATTAATCTATGGATACTAAAGAAAAAATAGGTGTTGGTATCGTTACATGTAATCGGCCACAATTCTTCTTAAAATGCTTTAAATCTATACCGAAAGATGTAGAACTTGTTGTAGTTAATGATGGTTCTAACTTTGATGATTGGCAAAAACTATTAAAAGATAGAGACTTTACATACATACATAACAAGCAGAATCTAGGTGTAGGCAAATCAAAGAATATCTTGTTTAAAGAACTTTTAAAGAAAAAATGCGATCACGTCTTTATTATTGAAGATGATATCATAGTAAAAGATCCAAAAGTTTTTAACGAATACATAAGAGCTAGAAATATTACCGGTATTCAGCATTTTAATTTTGGTTATCATGGACCTGCTAATCGCGGAAATATCTCAAAAGGTACACCTAGTCCGAGATTTGTGGTTGATTATGGAGACATAAAAATTGCTATCAATATGCATAGCGTTGGAGCGTTTTGTTATTATACAAAAGAAGTTCTAGAGAAAGTTGGTCTCATTGATGAAGAATATACTAATGCATTTGAGCATGTTGATCATGACTACAGAATAGCAAACGCGGGCTATTGTACTCCATATTGGAACTGGCCAGATCTAGCTAATAGTTGTGATTATTTAGATGAAGTTGAATGCTCTGAAAAGAGTTCATCAATCCGCCCTCGTTCTGATTGGCAATCTAATATTCAGAAAGGGGCAGCAACTTTTCAAAAGAAGCACACTTTTTTACCAGCATGGCAAAATTGTGTTCCAGATTCTACACCAGTAATTGTAAAGAGAATAATGAAGACAATTTTTAATAAACATAGCAAGAAGAATGAAAGTCGATCTTAAAGGTACGACGTTTTTATTTCACGTACGTCTCGATACAGAAGAACGTGAAAAAAACGTTTCTATAATAACAAATTTTTACAGAAAAAATTGTACAAATTTTAATTTTATTTTTATAGAAGACGATTCTATACAAAAGCTTCCGGATGTAATTGAATTTACTGAAGACGATACTTACGTTTTTTCTCGCAATAGTGGTATTTGGAATAAATGTAAATCGTTTAATAAAGGAATAATTTTAGCAAAATCAGATATTCTAATATTTCATGATTTAGATGCAATTCTACAGCCCTCACAACTACTAACAACTATTGATACGCTTCTAAAGAATCCCGAATATGGCTTAATGTACCCTTATAATGGATTATTTCTCTGTGTTAAAAAGGAAATAAAAGAAGAATTTTCAAAATCTTTAGATTATGCTACTCTCGATAATTTCTTTCCAAAAAATTTAAGTGTTAATTATTCTGATGGAAATGTCTTAGTGGGTCATAATAATAGCGTTGGTGGTTGCGTTGTTGGTCGTCGGGATAATATTATTAAGTGTCACGGTTATAATCCTCACTTTATTGGCTGGGGATATGAAGATAATGAATTTCCTCGTCGTATTCATGCTCTTGGCTATTCAGTGAACAGATTAAACGAACCTAGATCTCCATTATGGCATCTACCTCATGATGGTATTGGCAGTTCACCTAAGGCAGAGAATCCTAATTATGAAGCAAATAGACAAATATGTACTTTTGTTGAATCTTCTTCAAAAGAGAAATTACAAGAATACATTAAAACCTGGAGTCTTGTATGATACTATCGCGACTAAAAGGCGGACTCGGTAATCAGATGTTTCAGATTGCAGCAGGGTATAGTAAGAGCATCGATCTTAATACACAATATTGTATTAATTACGGTATTACTCACTACGGGCAACAAGGTAAAAAGCCTATAACTTATAAAGACAATTTTTATAAGAACATTTCGATAACAGAAGAAACACCGTCATTTGTTTATGGTGAGCCGCATTTTAGTTATAGCGAATTACCGGATAAAAAAGATATGGTTATTGATGGTTATTTTCAGACTGAAAAATATTTTACTAATAATAAAGATAGAGTAAAAAATCTCTTTTATTTCTCTGATAATTTAAAAAACAAAATTGACTCGTCTCTTAAAAAAGTAAAAAATAAAATTCTTGGAGTGCATGTACGTTCTGGTGACTTTCTTTCACCAGGTAATTTCTCAAGTCATTTTATATGTACAAAGGATTATTATTCTAAAGCGCTTGAGAAGTTTAATTTAAACGACTATACAATAATTGTCTGTACAGATTCCCCGGGCAATCTTTTTGAGTTTTTTCCTAAGGAGGATGTAATTTTTAGTAATAGTAAGAATGAACTTGAAGATTTATACCTTCTATCACAGTGTGATGATTTAATCTTAACAAACAGTTCATTCTCCTGGTGGGGTAGTTTTTTAGGTAAAGATAAGAATAATGTTGTCGTACCTTCTCGATGGTTTTCAAAAGACGGGCCACAGGATTATAATGACATCTATCGTGAAGGTTGGATAAAGATAGAAGTATAACTATAATATTATTATGCTTCTCGACTATTTTAAAGTAAAAGAAAAATATAATATGAATATTACCGGTGTAATTCATATTGGTGGTCACCATGGCCAAGAATTAGACATCTATGCAAAAGATGATAATATTAAATATATTACTTTGTTTGAAGCAGATAAAGATAATTATAAGGTCTTAAAAGCTAAAGTAGATAGTATGAAGATAGATAAAGAGATTTTTGCAATTAATAAAGGCCTTGGACCATTTTCTTGCGAAATGAAATTTTATAAAGAAAGAGACAATCAAGGTCAAAGCAATTCTGTACTTAAACCTAAGATACACGAAGTACAGTACCCGGGTATTAAATTTAATGAAATAACAAAAGTACAAATTGAACCACTGGATCGCTATGAATGTAGCAGTATTTTTAATTTTATGAATATTGATGTACAGGGTTTTGAACTTGAAGTTTTAAGAGGTGCAAAGAAGACGCTTAAGAATATTAAATGGATTATGACAGAAGTTAATCGCGATGAAGTTTACGAAAATTGCTGCATGGTAGATGAAATAGATAACTTCTTATTACCCTATGGCTTGCGAAGAGTAGAGACAGATTGGGCGGGTAATACCTGGGGTGATGCACTCTATGTTAAAAGTTAATATACGCGACAGTAATTTTAGACATCATCCAAAAGGACAGTCGATGTCATACGGGCACTTCCCAACACATTTTGAGTGGTTTAGAGAAAACGAATTAGTTAGTGATACTGTATTTATAACTGACATACATCTAGCTGAAGTTGACAAATTTCGTTCAAAACGAAAAGTAGCTCTCTTAATTGAACCACCTGATATCAATCCAGGTATATATAAGTTTGTTGAAGAAAATAATAAAAAGTTCGATTACATTCTTACATTTGATAAAAAACTTTTAGAGACAGGTAGAAATTTTTTGTTTTATTTTTTTGGATGCTGCTGGATAAAGGATTATACTGTTCCTAAGAAAAGTAAATTATGTTCAATGATCGCTTCTAATAAACGAATGACACAAGGTCATTCATTTAGACAAGATGTTGTACGTGAGTTTAGCAGTAGAGTTGATCACTTTGGCAATGGGTTTAAAAGAATAGAAGTGCGTGAAGAAGGCTTTAGAGATTATTATTTCTCGATCGTTCTTGAAAATAGTCGACCACAGTATTATTTTTCGGAAAAATTAATTGATTGTTTCGCTTCGCGAACAATACCACTATATTGGGGTAGTGATGTATCACCATTTTTTGATATGAACGGTATTATTACGTTTAATAACCTAGAAGAGTTAGAAGAAATATTTAAAACTCTAACCCCTGAAAAATATCTCTCTATGCAACAAAGTATTGATAACAATTATAAGCTTGTAGAAAAATATAAAATTCCAGAAGATTTTATTTATAAAAGTTACCCATTTCTTTTTAACTCTACACCCAATATATGAAAAAAGTTCTCCTAACATTTGCTACAACTACTAATCACTATGCATATTATCAGAAAAAAAATACAGAAATATTTCTACGATTTAATAACTTTGATCAAATATATGCATTAGATGAAAATAGTATTCCTAAAGAATATTATAAAAAACACGAAAAAATATTATCTCAAAAACGTGGCGCAGGATATTGGCTCTGGAAACCATACTTTATTAATAAAATACTTTCTAAGCTTGATGATGGTGATATCTTAATGTATACAGATGCAGCTGTACAACAAATCAAAGACTTAACACCTATTTTTAATCTCCTAGAAAAACAGTCTATTTTGCCACATAAGCTTGACAGCGGAATAGGAGATGAAAGAAGAGGATGTAAGCGAGATGTATATTTGTTATTAGATTGTGATAACGAAAGATATTGGTCAGGCGATGTATCAGGTCAGTTTGGTGCAGCATATATTTTTGTTAAAAAGAATCAAGAATCTGTGAAATTTGTTAATGAGTGGTTATCTTATTGTGAGGATGAACGTGTCCTTACCGACATACCTAATACGTTAGGCGAACCTAATGTACCTGATTTCGTTGATCATAGACACGATCAAGCTGTTTATAGCGTGTTATGTAAGAAGTATGACTTTAAGCCTATTTACGATATCACACAATACGGTAATTCATTTAGACCAAGCGAAGAATCATGGGGACAGCTCTTATATCATGAAAGATAAAATTTGCTTAATACGACAGCCAGCGGGGTTAGGTGACATACTTTTTAGTCAAAAAATTGCTCGTAAGCTAATAGAGCAGGATTATAAGATAGTTTGGCCTGTTAAGACTGAATTTTTATGGCTCAAACAGTATATTAATGATATTAACTTTTGTTCCTTAGATGAGCCGTTTCCTCTAAAAGAAAAATACTCAATAAATAAGATAGAAAAAAGCGATACAGGCTTAATAGTACCACTACAAGATGCAGATAGATATTTTCCTGGAATATGTATGATGGATGCCAAATATGAGTTTGTCGGTCTCAAGATGCAGGATTGGCAAGATTATTTAAAATTTGATCGCAATAGAAAAAGAGAAGAAGATTTATTAAAATTTCTAGATATTAAAGAGAATGATAAATTTGTTTTATTAAATCGTTTTTATGGATCACCTCCTAATCAAAAAACATGCACATATCTAGAGAATTATAATCATAAATTAAAAGTTGTAGAGATGAATCTTTATAACGACTTTACTCTATTTGATTGGTGTGAGGTAATTGAACGTGCTAGTGAAATACACACTGTTGATACGAGCATAATGTATATGATGGAAAAACTTAAACTCAGTGCACAGCTTTTTTGCTATAGCAGATATCAACCAGCATACTTTGGTAATGTCTCACATCTTTTTAAAACTCCGTGGAATTATGTGAAGAGTTGATATACGCTCAATAGCTGCATATAATAATACATGGGCGCAATAAATCGGTTTAATTTAGACGAATTAATTGAAAAATTTAACTTAAAATATTTCTTTGAAACTGGCACACTAAGAGGGGAAGGGGTTGATTATGCTCTTGCAAGTAAGTTTGAAAAGGTTTTTTCTATAGAAATTGAGGATGATACATTTAAACAAGCAGAACAAAAATACAAAAATAATGACAGAGTAAAAATTATATTTGGTGATAGTTCAAAATTAATGACACAAATTGTTGAACAACTTCCCGGCAATACATTGTTTTGGCTTGATGCACATTTTCCGGGAGCAGATGTTGGTATTAGAACATATAGAAGTTGTTTAGATATGAATTTTAATACACGATTACCTCTCGAAACTGAGTTAACCGCTATTGCATCACGTAGCAAGAAGTATAAAGATGTAATTATTGCAGATGATTTATGGATTTATAAAGACGGAGAGTTTGGTGCCGGTACTGTAGATAAGCACTGTGCAGCACATGGTCATAATATTACTAAATTAGAGATTGCAGAAGGAAAAGATATAAAGTTTGCTTACGATCTTTTCTCTAAGACGCACGACTTAAGAGAATTTACTCCCGATCAAGGGTACCTCGTTATACACCCTAAACAATGAGAGCAGTTGTTCTCGAGAAAATAAACTCACCTCTTCTTATAGAAGAAGTTAGTCTTACCGGTCTAGATGTAGGTCAAGTACTCGTTAAAGTATTAGTTAGCGGTTTATGTGGCGCACAGCTTCAGGAGATAGCTGGTTTAAAGGGAAATGCTAAATTCACCCCGCATTTAATGGGCCATGAAGGTTGCGGAATTGTTCAAGAAATTGGTGCAGGTGTCACTCGAGTAAAAAAAGGTGATAAAGTAATTATGCACTGGAGAAAAGGTGAAGGCATAGAGTCACCATTTCCAAGATACAGATTAAATGATAAGTTTATTACAAGCGGTAAAGTAACAACTTTAAGTGAATATTCTATTGCATCAGAAAACCGACTTACAGTTGTACCTGAATCGACACCTAATGAATTATGTGCACTTCTTGGTTGCGGTCTTTCTACAGCTCTCGGTATTATTAATAATGATGCTAATATAAAATTCGGTGAAACAGTTCTCGTTATTGGGTGTGGTGGTGTTGGGTTAAATGTTTTAATGGCTGCTAATTTAGCCAGTGCTGGTAATATCTACGGTGCAGATATTGAGATTGAAAAGAAGAGTATGGTAGAGGACTTCGGTGGCATTTTTGTAACAAGTACAAAAGATATTTCTGAGAAAATAGATTGTATAATTGATACAACAGGTAGTATGCAAATAGTATCTAATTATTTACCTTTACTTTCATCAAGAGGTAGATGTATTATTGTTAGTCAGCCTAAAGAAAATAGCGCTTTAACAATAACTAACCCCGCTAATTTTTTTGCAGGTAATGGTCAAATTATCCGTACAACACAAGGTGGTAATGTTAACCCCTCCGATGATTTTATTCGCTATGTTAATCTTTATAATAAAGTAAATTATAAATTGGACAAGCTAGTTACACATACGTTTGAGTTAGATCAAATTAATACTGCAGTAGAAGTGCTTAGATCTGGAAAAGCTGGTAGAATTTTAATAAACATAAGCTAAATTTATATAATGACAACTGATAGCTTGCTCACAGCATATAAAAAAATGCTTCTCTTGCGTATTGCTGAACGTGATCTTGCAAAGTTTTTTATTGATAAAAAAGTATTTAGTATGGTACATTTCTATGTAGGAGAAGAAGCTATTGCAGTTGGTGTATCTGAAAACTTATTACCTGAAGATAAAGTACTTGGCAACCATCGTTCACACGGGCATTATCTTGCAAGAGGTGGGAATTTACAAAAGATGGTTGATGAAATTTTCGGTAAAGTGTCTGGTTGCTGTCGGGGCAAAGGCGGCTCAATGCATATGATTGATAAATCAGTTAACTTTATTGGATCGACACCAATTCTTGGAAGTGTTTCGGCCATTGCATCAGGAGTAGCCTTTGCTCAAAAATACAAAAAAGAAAAAGGTATTACTGTATGCTACTTTGGTGATGGAGCATCTGAAGAAGGTGTTGTTTATGAATCTATTAATTTTGCTTCTTTGTTTAACTTACCTCTACTAATGGTGATTGAGAATAATGGTTACTCAACTAGCTCAAGACTCGAACACCGTAAGTCAAAAAATTACGATCATGGTAAAGTCGCTCGTGGAATAGGTGTAAATTATTTTAAAGCAGATGGTAATGATTTTGAAAGCGTCTTTATACAGGCGCAAGCTGCAATTAATTCAATAAAGAAAACAAATAAACCTTCAGTTTTAGAATGTGTTGTCTATAGGCATATGGCACATAGCTCTCCTCTATTTGATGATTTAAATGCTAAATCGTGGTATAGAGAAGAGCATGATAACCCTGAGAACCGTAATAAGGAGTGCCCGGTAAGTCGTATGAAAACTCTATTAACTGATCGCGGTATAAGTTTATTTGAACTAGATGAGATTGAAAATTATATTACCAATCAAGTTCATTTAGCCATTGAAAATAGTCAAAAAGCAGAATACCCAGCTCCAGAAGAAATATATACAGACGTTTATGTCAAGTAAAGTAGTCACATTTAATGAGGCCCTTAGAGATGCAACCGCTCTCTATATGGAAAAAGACCCAAACGTTTTTGTTATTGGGTTAGGCGTTAACTACAAAAATGCAGGTAGTACTGCAGGTCTTGTAGAAAGATTTCCTGATCGTATTCTTGATTCACCTAATGCTGAAGCTAGTACAACCGGTGCTTGTGTAGGCGCTGCTATAAATGGCTTGAGACCTATTATTGTTCACGGTCGGGTAGAATTTGCTCTCTTTGGCGCAGATGCTATTTTTACGCAAGGTGCAAAATGGAATTACAGTTTCGGTGGAGATAATCCTGTACCGATTGTATTCCGTATTACAGTAGGAAGACAATGGGGTAATGGCCCACAGCATTCACAAGCTCTATACTCTTTATTCGGTAACACTACCGGTCTTAAGACAGTTATACCTTCTACACCCTATATGGCAAAAGGGCTTTTAGCTTCTGCCATTAGAGATAATAACCCTGTTGTTTTACTTGAGTCATTATTTCTTGGTGGCCTAAAGCAAGAAGTACCTGACGAACTTTATTTTGTAGAGTTAGACAAAGCTAAAACATATTGTGAAGGTTCTGATATCACTGTTGTAGCTTATGGCGACGGATTAATTGAAACAATTCAATCTCTAGAGCTTTTAAAGGATAAAAATGTTAGTGTAGAATTAATTGATTTGGTTAGCTTGAACCCTATTGATTATGATGCCATTTCTAGATCAGTAGAAAAAACAGGAAGACTATTGACAATCGATACAACAAACAATGCATTTTGTGTAGGTTCAGAAATTATATCCAAAGTCTGTGAGAGAAACTTTGCATCGCTTAAAATGCCACCGCATTCGATTGCCGCACCTAACGTACCAGTACCGACGACACATGCTCTATCTAAATTTTATTATCCTAATAAAGGTACGATTGCTAATAAGATACTTTCTATGCTAGATAAGCAGACAATTGATATTGAATTATCTTTTGAAGAATTAAACTTCGGGCCAAAGATATTAGTTAAATGAAGACATATATATGTGCAGGTATAGGCGATATGGTATGCTTAGATTGTTTCTTAACACAAGAAGAACGCAATTCAATTACAGAAATATATTGGGGCAGTAGGTTCGGTAAAGATATCGCACCGTTAATACAGGATAATTTCTTTTATAAAAATATTAAAAACCAATATTTTATTGATGATGAAACAGGTAAGCAATACTGGCAAAAACTTAAGCCAAACGAACCACAAAACTGGACGTTTTGGCATTTCAGAAGTGATGTACCTCAAGACTATAATACTGCACTTGCTCACTACAGCTTAACACCAGATCAGGTTCAAGATTTTACACCTATAAGCTTTTTTAACGACGTGAATCGTAATTATACAGGGTCATCATTTTTAATGAATGCTTCGAAAGCGGATGTCGAATGGGATAAAATTGGTGTTACACCTGGTAGATATATATTAGTACACTATCCAACATCCTCCAGACCGCGTAATGATATTGCAACAATTAATAACAAAGATTGGGAGCAAATAAAATTACTCGCGAGAGAAAAAAACTTACCGGTAGTTGTAATTTCTGATACTGAATTTCAGGTACCTTTCGAAGAAGCAAAAGTATTAATTAAACCTGATATTAAAAGCGTAGTAGCCCTAGCTAAATATGCAGAGTATTATGTGGGGTGCGATTCGTTTGTTTCTATTCTTTGCGCAAAAGTTATGGCAGCTAATAAGATGTTAATTAAATCTCCTAGATCAAATATTACAGAAATGATTCCCGGCCATACATGGAATCACAAATATTTTTCTCCACATAAACCTAACGTAATGCAGAGGTTCTACCGTTATGAGCCTTGCGGGTGATAAGAATATATTAGTAATTGGCGATAGTTGTAGAGACGTTTTTGTTTACTGCAACTCAACCAGACTATGTCCAGAGGCACCCGTACCTGCGCTGCAAGTAGTTAATCAAACAGAAAATGGCGGAATGGCTAAAAATGTTCATAGAAATATCTCCTCTTTGGTTAATAGCGTCGATATACTAACAAATAATAATTGGTACGATATAACAAAAGTACGTTATGTGCACAATGCAACAAATCATATGTTTTTTCGAGTAGATAATGATATTGAGATAAAAAGAATTAATTTAAATGAAATAGATTTTAATTATAAAATTATTGTTATTTCAGATTATAATAAAGGATTTTTATCGGAAGAAGATATAGCTGCTATTTGCAAGAAACACTCCTGTGTATTTTTAGATACAAAAAAAATTATAGGTGAATGGGCCAGTAGCGCAAAATATATAAAAATTAATAATTTTGAATATGAAAGATCAAAAGAATATATTACACCTAATCTTGATAAAAAAATTATTCATACCCATGGCGCAGAAGGATGTATACTGAACGGGCAGCAGTATCCTGTTAAAAAAGTTAATGTAATAGACGTTTCTGGTGCAGGCGACTCATTTTTAGCCGGTTTAGTTGCAAAATATTTAGAAGATTTAAATATTAACGAATCTATTATGTATGCAAATAAATGTGCACTTAAAGTTGTTCAAGAGAGAGGAGTCAGCGTAGTATGAAGACTGCTCTTGTTTGTGGTGCTGGTGGATTTATTGGCAGCCATCTTGTTAATAGATTAAAGGATGAAGGATACTGGGTTCGAGGTGTAGATGTTAAATTGCCTGAATTTAGTAATACTCGAGCTGATGATTATATTGGTGGAGATTTGAGGGACCCATCTATTGCTTTAGTTTCTATTCTTGATGACGATAAGAAGCCGGTTGATGAAATATATCAACTAGCAGCAGATATGGGTGGAGCGGGGTATATATTCTCCGGTGATCATGATGCTGATGTAATGAGCAATTCTGCTTCAATTAATCTCAATATTTTAAATGCTTGTATGGCATATAAAAAATTAGGACTACCAAAAATATTTTATAGTAGTAGTGCTTGTATGTATCCTGAGCACAATCAGCTCGATCCAAATAACCCTAACTGCGAAGAGAGCAGTGCCTACCCTGCTAATCCTGATAGTGAGTATGGTTGGGAGAAGCTATTTAGCGAAAGGCTTTATCTTGCTTTTGCCCGAAATTATAAATTTGATGTACGTATTGCGCGATTTCATAATATTTTTGGTCCATATGGTTCATGGAATAATGGTAAAGAAAAGGCACCAGCTGCTATCTGTAGAAAGGTAGCACAAGCATCAAATGGCGGAGAGATTGAAATTTGGGGTGATGGTGAACAAACGAGAAGTTTTTTATATATTGATGAATGTCTTGAGGGGGTAAGAAGATTAATGAATTCAGATTTTACTGGGCCAGTTAATATCGGCTCAGAAGAAAGAGTTACTATTAATCAGCTAGTTGATATGGCGAGTAGTATTGCAAAAAAGCAATTAGTAAAAAAGCATATTCCCGGGCCTACAGGTGTACGCGGCAGAAACTCAGATAACAGACTTATCAATGAGAAAATAGGTTGGGCTCCAAGTCAACCGCTTGTAGAAGGTCTTACTAAGACTTTTAATTGGATTGATAGCTTAGTAAACGCTTGATTATTCCTACTTTCAATTTATAATTTAGGTATGATTATTAATAATATTAAGTCGTACGACGGTGCATTACTTCATTCACGATTCGCATATAAATTTTTCCGCGAAAGAACCCTCCCCATTGGTAATATTATTGCATTTAGAGCACCGATGAAGGTAGAAGCAGAAGGTATGATTGATAGCGAGGATGTACTTAATAACGACTATATCTATAGTGATGATGCTATTAATTTTCTTTGGGAGATTCCTAATCTCGATGCCTTCGGTGCTGTTGCATGGCAGAGACTTTTTAATACACAGATTGCAAATATCTTGAGTACGAAATATATTAATGCACCAATCGAAGTTAATGGTGACGACCTAATTGTACATAAGGAGCATACACAGGGTGGTATTACTCAGCAGAAAGGTAAATGTAGTGTAAGCATAACATATACACATAATAATGTTGCGCTCGGCCATACTGGTATTAATGTATCTGCTGGTAGAAAAGCCCCAGCATTTGCTTTTTCTACAAACCTTACAAACGAACAAGCCGAGCAGTTTATGAAAGAGGTTGTTGAACTTTTTTACGCAATGAACGATGATATTTTTATTGCTACCTCAAAAGTTATTTGTAAATGAATATATTTGATTTAATATCAGATATACTTTTTTACAAGAAAAAAAATTGTTTAACTACAGTTGACGAAGAGCAAGAATTTTCACCATATTTAGTTAATAGGTGGTTGAGTATGTATTCACCACTAGTAGTTAAACATTGCAATTTTATTAACAAATATCAAGGTATCTTCGAATCAAAGAAATCCCTATACTCTTTGTTTATGGCAATATTTCCCAAGATGCCTTATAAGAAGATAAACTATTTTAAAAAAACTAAAGAAGATAAAAATAGTGAACAGAATGAACTAATTAATAAAATTTCACATAATATGGAATTATCTACTCGCGAAATTAAGCAATATATAAGTGTGTTGAATTCCTAAACTTGGTTATTAAATTACAATATGCCTTTAGATATAGATACATTACCAACACAAAAAAGTTTAATTGATTTTTCTGAACTTCCTAAAAATTCATTCAATTCAGTTTTCTTCGGTTATAACCTTCGTCAAGTTTTAGACGACGTACTGCTAGTCAAGCTTGTAGACGAAACGTCTGACGGAACAAACATAGTAAGAAATGGAATAGTCGTACCCATTAACTCTGATACACGTGCATGGAGATTTGGAGAAGTTATTCTAGCTGGACCAAGTGTTCGCTTTGTCAAAGTTAAAGATATAGTATGTTTTCCAAATAATCTTGGCGTCCCAGTAGCTAGTCTTGATGTCGATAATTACGGCACTCTTAAGAAAGGTATTTTTTTAAATGAGCAGAGAATTTTTGGTATTTGCTCGATAAGAAAAGATAATGAAAGCGTCGCTAGCCACATTAAAAAGCCTTCTTCTAAGCAACGTAGCAGAAATTAAATTTGTAAGAAGGAGAATTAAGCCAGGATCTCCACCTACAAGAAGAATGCTATGTACAAGCTCTTTAGCTTTATTAAACAGCCCAGAAGGTCGAATAGCTTTAAATTACAAGCGTGCCATCAACTACCCCAAATACGATCCTAATATAAAGAACCTTGTAATTACTTGGGATATTTTTATGCAAGATTATCGTAGTGTCAATATGACTGCTTGTGATTTAATAAGCGTTATTCCTGCTAATAAATCTTTTTGGAAATATTTTAATGAGCGGCTTGCTCTTATGTCACCTCAAGAAAAATTAAGGTTTATGAATACATGACATCTGTTGAAAATATTGAAAGGTCTGTCAATAATTTTTTACAGAATAATCTCTGTTTTGCGCTAGAAAATAAGATTTTAAAACGCGGAAAACTTATTCTATTTAGTATAAAAGATTTTTATTGTACTTTTACTTTAATATGTCAAGAAAAAAATAATAAAAAAATTATCTTTGAAATCCCTTACCCTTTTGCATTTTTACATAAACAAAAAGAGATTGTATTCGATTACTCTGTTTCTTCTTTTGTTAAAAACAATAGTCAGATTGAGTCATGTGTGGCAAAAGTCTCTACAGTTAAACCGTCAAAATATTTAAATAAAAAAATAACAATATCAGTGCTTTAACTTAGATAAAAAGATATTATAATATATCTGTGTTCAGTAGATATCTTTCACATTTTCCGCAAGAATATAGTCCAAGCGATCAACAGATAAAGCTTATTAAAGGAGTTGAAAGAGCTTTCAATAGAGGTAAAAAATTTGTTATATGCTGCGCGCCAACAGGTACTGGTAAAAGCTTTTTAGCTAAAACACTTGCAGGTATTAGCTCTCCTGCGACCGATAAATTTAAAGAAAGTATTCAAAGTTATTCTGCTTATAAACAAGATTTTGCAGGTAACTACATCAGTGAGATTGATTGTCTATCACAGCCGCCCTTCGGTACATTTGCTCTTACTATTACGAAATCACTACAAGATCAATATTTGAAATTATTTCCTGATACAGATATTCTCAAGGGTAAATCTAACTATATATGCGATGTAGATTCACATTTTGATGTTGAAACTGCACCTTGTGTATTGGTTCCAAAAATACGTGATGAGTGTTGGGAGAAAAATCGCTGCCCATATTATAACGCGCGTAATAGCGCACTATTATCTAAATTTGCTGTTTTAAATTATAAAATGTTTCTTGCACTACCTAACCATGTTAAGAGAAAAAATTTTATTATTTGCGATGAAGCGTCAGAGCTAGAAGACGAACTAATTAAACAATATTCTGCAGAAGTAAACTATGACCGGTTAAGAGCATATGGTATTGACTGTAAAACGTTAATTACTGATAGTAAGGATAAAGCGCGTACCTGGCTATGTGAATATATATTTCAAATAAGCGAGCAAATTAATACTCTGATAAACCGCGTAAATAAAAAACATAGAACACTATCACAGCCCGAAAAAATAAAACTACAGTATCTTAAAAACGCACATAATTCATTAACTACAGTAGATACTCTGTGGCGTGATTGTGAATATATTATCGATAAAGACGCTAAAAAGGTATTGTTAACGCCACTACGCGCTGATAAGCTTACAAAATTTATCTTTAATCATGCTGACAATATTTTATTAATGTCCGCTACTATTATTGATCATAAGAATTTTGCAAAGACGCTTGGTATTACAGATTACGAGTATGTTGAAGTTGAAAGCGATTTTAACCCTGAAAAATCACCGATATATGTTTCTTCACAAAATAAACTCAATTATAAGAATCTAACAAATACGTTACCTGCAATATGTGAGCAAATAAAGACAATTATTGATCATCATAAGAATGAAAAAGGTATTATTCATACTCATTCAAAAGATATAACAAATTTTATTAAAACAAAACTTGAAGGTAATAAGCGCTTTCTATTTCGTGATGAAACGGCTAATAATGAAGCGATTCTTAAAGAACATTATGAAACAGATTTTCCAACCATCCTCGTCTCTCCGTCTCTTTCGTTTGGAGTCGATCTCAAAGATAGTTTAGCGAGGTTTCAAATTATTATCAAGCTACCTTTTCCCCCGCTTTCATCAAAACACATTAAAAAGCTTTTTGATACTGATAAGGATTGGTATGAAAATAAGATGTTAAACGCATTAGTTCAAGCATGCGGCAGAGCAACTAGAAGTAAAAATGACTTCTCTACAACATATATTCTTGATGGTAACATAGTTAACGCGTTAAAAAGAACGAAACATAAGCTTCCTAAGTCTTTTATTGACCGTATCTGCTAATAAATATAATAGTGAAGGCTCAAACATTTCATTTTGAAATAAAGGATTTAGTTACTCAATTTGTAGCTGCTTTTGATGATATTATAATTAAGCGCTATGATAAGAATAGAGTACCGCAAACAAATATTCAAGTTCGTTATGTTTATTCGCCCAAGCAGAGAGTAATATATGATTTGGTAAATAAAGCGCAAAACATAACTGTACCGGTTGTTGCTGTTAATATTACTAACGTAAGTCGTGATGAGAGTAGAGTATTCAATAAGCTCGCTGGGTTTTATTTAACAAGAGGCTCTAGCGAAATTGATGCAGGTAAAACATCTAATTTTTACCGTACACCTGTACCAGTTAATATTACAATTTCAATGTCTATTATTACAAAATTTCAAACAGATATGGATCAAATTATATCTAATTTTGTTCCTTACAACAACCCCTATATTATTCTTTCCTGGAGAGTACCTGATGACGTTCTTCCCGGCTATGGAACTTCACAAGAAATAAGAAGTGAAGTTTTATGGGATGGCAATATTAATCTCAATTACCCTATTGAAATAACAGCGTTAGACAAATATAGAATAACAGGCGATACCACTTTTACTATTAAGGGATGGCTCTTCCAAGCTACACAGAGCGGTACAGGCAATATATTTTATATTGATAATAACTTTTATGCTACATCAATACTTACTACCTATGAAACACTTACATCTTTAAATTACACATACCCATTATCTACAGGATTAGTAACAGAGACAGAATTTGTTGGTATATCAGCAAACCCACAAATTACTAATGTTCAATACTAATTGAATAACATATAGATCTTTTAATTATATAGTATATCATAAATAATACTGATATGGCAGACCCTAATCGCGAATCTACATTTGGTCGGGACTTAATGAAGTATGTATCTTCTAAGCTGCCATATCAATCTGTTAATATCCAGGATAAAATTAATACTCTTAATCCTAAATACGAGGAATTTTTTGATAAAGGTACAAAGCGAGAAGAGGCTTTAGCGCGTCAATCTATATCATCTTCACTAACTTTTACCGACGATCTTTACGCAAACGTTGTACAGAATAAAGACTATCATAACTTTATGTACGCCAATCTACAACCTGATAAAGGTCGTAGACTAACTGACTATAGAGTAATGGCAGCTTTCTCTGAAGTTGCAGATGCATTAGATGAGATATGTGATGAGTTTATTAATAAAGATGATAACGGCGATATAGTAAAATTAAGATTTAGAGAAGCTAGAATTTCAGAAGAACAAAAAGAAAAGCTTAAAAAAGAGTTTCAGAAGTATATTGGTTATTTTGATTTAGAAAATAAAGGTTGGGAATATATTAGACAACTTTTAGTTGATGCAGAAGTTTATTGGGAGCATATTGTTCATAAAAAATATCCTGAAGAAGGTATACTTGGCGTTGTCAGTGTTCCTTCTGATATTATTGATCCTATTTTTGAAAACGTTCAAAATCAAATTATAAGAGGATATCTATTACGTAAGAATATTTACGACACAAAAAATCCTGGTAAAGTAGCAAAAGTAGAGCTTATTCCAATGGATGGCAATCAAGTCACGTATATAAATTCAGGTATATGGAATGAGACAAAAACAGTACGTCTACCTTTTATCGAGAACGCTCGACGCGCTTACAGACAGTTATCACTCATTGAAGACGCTATCGTAATTTATCGCTTAGTTAGAGCACCAGAGCGTTTGATCTTTAACGTCGATGTCGGTAATATGGCGCCGCCTAAAGCAGAAGCTTATTTGCGTAAGCTCATGACAAATTATTGGTCAAGAAGAACATATGATGCCGATCAAGGCGCTACTGTACAAAAATTTAACCCTCAATCGATGTTAGATAGTTTCTGGTTTGCAAAGCGCGCAGGTAGTGAAGGAACACAGGTAACACAACTACCAGGAGGATCTAATTTAGGTGAACTTACAGACTTAATGTATTTTGTAAAGAAGTTATACAAAGCGCTTAAAGTACCGACAAATAGACTGAACCCTGAAGATACATTTAGAGATGGTACCGATATTCTTAGAGATGAATTAAAGTTTGCTCGCTTTATTATTCGTCAACAGCAAAGATTTGCCGCTGGCTTGAAGAATGGGTTTATTACTCATCTTAAATTAAAAAAGATCTGGGAAGAATATAATCTTAAGGAAATGGAACTTGAGTTATTCTTTAATGTACCGACAAACTTCTATGAGCTGAGAGAAAATCAGAAGTTTCAACTTAAAGCAGAGAATTTTAATAGTATTACACAAAGTGAGCTTGTTTCTAAGACATATGCGCAAAAGAAATATCTTGGCTGGTCTGATACCGACTTAATGGCAAATAGAGAATTCTTAAGAAAAGATAGAGAGATGCTATGGGAGTTAGATCAAATTACCAATAACGGTCCAAACTGGCGTGAAGTTGGTGCTGTACAAGGCGGTCAGGGTACTGAAGGCGCCGCGACTGGTGGAGGAGCAGGTGGTGGTGGTTCAAGATTACCTCCACAATTTGGCCCAGCGCCAGCAGAAGCTGGTGGTGAGGCAGGCGGTGATGCAGCAGCTGCTCCTGCAGCTACCGGTGGTGGATCACAACTTCCTGCAGGTGCACCTGGTGGTGCAGCACCTGCTCCACAATAAATAGTTAAATGGATTGCTCTGCCATAACACCAGTTTCTGCTTTTCAAAGCACAAACTTAACTAGTAAAATCGATTCTTTCTCTCGCTTAGCAGACAGGATAACACGATCACTAGGTGCTCCATTAGTTAATCTCGAACTACATCATGATCAACTATTTGAAAATATTTCTATTGCATGTGAAATGTTTGCAAAATTCGCAGGTTATACAGAAGAATATTTAATTTTTGATTCCAATCTTTACGAAGATGGTAAAGGCATAAGACTAGATGCGCTATATACTATTACACCTTACTTTAATCAGCGTATAGTTCCTTCAAGCACAGTTTATGCTGCAACATCCTCTATTCCTGCAGCAGCTTTTGCTTCTTCACCTGTTTTATCCTCAACATATAGTGCCGGTATTTTTGAAAATCAAATTCTTACTACAACAGCATATTTAAGTGTTATTAATTTTAACGGTGTCTTAGGTAACTATTTCGCAGCTTCACAAAACAGTCAAACAAATTATATTAATACCTTTGACTATGATGTTATGGATTATAGAAAAGTTATAGATATTGTAGACTTTGAAGAAGGATCTTCTACAGGTGTTAATACACTCTTTACAATTGAGCAGACATTAGCTCAGCAAACATATTTTAGTTATGCTATGGGTAATTACGGATTTGATCTAATTAGTTGGTACACTTTAAAGAACTGGCTAGAGGTTAGGGAGAAATTACTAGCTCAAAAGAGATCAATATCTTTTAATGATAGAACACAATATATGCAATTCTACCCACCACCTCGTACACCGGGCTCTGGAAGTAGATTCTATGGTGTGGTTAACTGTTATGTTGAAAGACCTCTTAGAGACTTAATTAAAGAGCAATGGGTATATCAATATGCTCTCGCTTTGAGCAAAATATCTGTTGGTAATGTAAGAGGTAAATATACCGGTACAACGCTCTTCGGTGGCGGTCAAATTAATTACAACGATCTTCTTTCACAAGGATTGAATGAAAAAGAAAAGCTCGAACAAAAGCTCTACGAAGGCGCGCCAGGATTTGGTGATGCAGCCCCGCCTTCATTCTTTGTAGGATGATACCTCCTAACGGCAGTAATAAATATAGGCAAGGTTTGTTTAAACCAAAAAATTCTTCTAAATATGTAGGGAGAACGCCTCCAGTATATCGTTCTGGATGGGAATTAAGGTTTTTTAGATGGTGTGATGAAAATACTAATGTATTAGAATGGGCCTCTGAAGCAATTATTATCCCTTATGTTAACCCTATTGACGGCAAAGGTCATAGATATTATACAGATGGAGTTGTAGTAATACGTGAAACAAACGGTATAAACAAGTATATTATTGAGATAAAGCCAAGTGATCAATGCAAGCAACCAACGGCGGGAAGAAAGAAAAATAGCACGTTAATATATGAGAATAAGAGGTATATTCAAAACATGGCTAAATGGAATGCTGCTAAAAAGTGGTGTGAACAAAGGAATTATAAATTCCTAATATTAACAGAGAAAGAGCTAGGATTAAGATAATTAGGTATTAAATTGATAAATAATATTATGGCTTTACGCTTATTAGTCGAAACACCAGCTCCAGAAGAGCAATTTGAATACATTTTAGAAGAAAAAAATTCTAAGGAACCAGCAAGACTTTATATTCAGGGACCTTACATGATGTGTGAAACAGTTAATAAGAATCAAAGAATTTATGCTCGTGATGACATGGAAAAAGAAGTTAATCGCTATGTGACTGAAATGGTTAATACAAAAAGAGCAATGGGTGAATTGAATCACCCAACTTCTGCTGAAGTAAATCTCGAGAGAGCATGCCATATTGTTAATAATATGAGAATGGAAGGAAATTACGTAATGGGCAAATCACAAGTACTTTCAACACCTATGGGTCAAATTGTCCGTTCACTTATTAATGATGGTGTTAAAGTTGGAATGTCTAGTCGCGCACTTGGCAAATTAAATGAAGGCACCGGTGGAGTCAATCGTGTTACAGACATGAGATTGGTTGCTGTTGACTGTGTTGCTGACCCATCGTGTCCAAAAGCTTTTGTTAATGGCATTCTAGAGAGCAAGCAATTTGTTTTGGATATGAATGGTGCTTTAGAAGAAGTTTATGAAGGCTTAGAAAAAGCCATTAAGAACCTTCCTGCAAAAGAAGTTCAAACATATCTTAAGGAACAAATTATTTCCTTTTTTACATTTCTAAGAACATCATGAGCCGAGAGCAAATAAGCGAAGCTGGCTTAAGCAAAGCACTAGGTACCGCTGCAGCTCTAGGTGGTGGAGCTCTTTTAGCTAGTAAAGCAGGTTCATTCTTAAAACGCAATCCACAAGCTGCAGGAGCTTTAGCTTCCGGAGCAGGCGCAGCTGCAAAAGGATTAATATCTTTAATTGCTCCTATAGTAAAAGAGGTTGGGCCTGCTGTTGCTAAATCAATTTTAAAACAAAGATACGGTATTGATATACCTGACTCTACAATTCAAAAAGCAGCTTCTGCTCCTACCGTCAGTACTTCAATGGGTTCTCAAGGTCTTGCTGTAGCAGGTCAACAGCAACCCCAGCAGCAGCAACCACCAGTAATTAATAAGTCACCTGAAACAACTACAACAACAACCGCAACTACACCTTCCACAACACCGACAAAAACAATTTCTTCTGATTTAATTTCTAAGCTTCAAAATGACCCAGATGTTAAAGGGTTAATGTATTTAAATAAACCAGATACAGACCCTGATGTTGTTACCAAAAAAACATCTATAGCTAAAAAATATGGTATTAATCCCGATGATGTTAAATCCTATCTCAAGCAGATTAATCCCGAATCTGTCTATAAAAAAGGCATGGTTTTAAACGAGTTTATACCTGCCCTTCTAGCAGTAGG
>Ga0181358_1000197_pt1 | contig 27045 bp, 24 predicted proteins | sample Fa13VDMM110SD_FD_130096 | JGI IMG/M metagenome (GOLD analysis project Ga0181358, IMG submission 130096) | Freshwater viral communities from Lake Michigan, USA - Fa13.VD.MM110.S.D | ecosystem: Environmental > Aquatic > Freshwater > Lake | place: USA: Michigan | collected 2013-09-24 | reverse complement strand
GGTGCGTAAAATTGAGATGAAAAAAAATCCCCGTAATAATTATAAAAACAAGATGGATAAGATTACAACTTCTGATTTTATGTTAAACCTTGCCCGGGAACTTACGGCTGAGCGTGTTTCTGCCGATGGAAAGAAGAAGCCCGGACTTGCTGAGAGTTCTGCTTTAGCCTATGTTAAGAACCTTTACAATCTTAATGACAAGAAGCCTTTTAAAAGCCTTGCGTTTCTAAAGAACACTGGTGCTATAGATGAAAAATTAAAAGGGTATGCTGATAATACTAAGAAAACACTGCTTGGAATTATTGTCGGAACGATGATGATTAAGAGTGTTCGCTCAAAGAAGGTATTAGACCACTACCGTCGGGAACTTGACGGTAATGCCAAAGCCTTGCGTGAGGTGGAGAATACCAATACAAAGTCTGAGAAGCAAGAGAAGAACTGGATAGACAGTAATGATGTTCAGAAGTTAAAAGATGAGCGTTGGAAGACTCTTACTGAGTCTATCGGAAGTAAAGTAAAGATTACGCCCGGTGCTTACAGTGACCTCCTAAGTGCTTTGATTGTTTCACTCTACACGGACACAACACCACGACGCAATCAAGATTACATGCTAATGAATATTGTTAAGAAGTGGAATGATAAAATGCCTACTGATGTTAATTATCTTGACGTAACCGGTAAGCGTTTCATTTTCAACGTTTATAAAACCGCCCGTAAGTACGGACAACATATTGTCCCGGTATCAGACCCTCTACACGCTGTGTTGTCTAAGTACCTCAAGTATCACCCGCTAAAGGCATCAAAGTGGAATGAACCTCAACCCTTCTTGGTAACGGCAGACGGACGACCTCTTACGGCTATCAATGCTATTACCCGTATTCTCAATAAGTATTTTGGAAAGAATGTTGGGTCAAGTATGTTGAGACATATATATTTGAGTGGTAAGTATAACATAGATGAGATGAAACAAGATGCTATGGATATGGGTCATAGCGTTGAGCAACAAAAGGCGTATATGAAATCTAACTAATAAGTATATGAAGTTGCTAAGAGTAGAAAAATCTAATCGTGAGGGTAAGAAATGGAAAGCGATTTTTGATAATAATGGGCGTTCAAAGACTACACACTTTGGAGCCTCAAATATGAATGACTTTACACTGACGGGAGATGTGGAAGCCCGTAATAGGTATTGGATTAGGCACCAGAAAGACCTAAGAACTAATGACCCTACACGGGCTGGTTACCTTAGTCTTTACTTGCTGTGGAATAAGCCTACATTGGAAGCCTCCATAAAAGACTATAAAAAAAAATTCGGAATGTAATATTAGGGGTACAGTACTGCCGTTATGATTCTATTAATAGTATCACGCCGTTGTAGCCTATTATATTTCTCTTTACCCCACACGTTTATAGCAATAGTGTTATTTATAAGATATATGGCAAAAGGCATAGAAGGAAGAAACGCAAGAATCTCATATTTCTTTTCTTTCAGTGAAATATTTATGATTTCTATCTTTTGTTTATTGTGCATTAGTATGTTTAATATAGTCCCCCACTGGTCTATGCTTGTATTATATACATCACGTTCATTCATTTTAATGAGTAATAAAATATATTTTACGGCTTCATTTTTTCTGTAATTATGTTGAAAAACAATATAATTATAAAATATCCGGGGGGAGTGGGGTTTAGGGGGAAAGTTTTTCCACGGGATTCGTTTTATAGGAAAAGTTCCGAAATTTTCCCTAATCCCCCGGATTCCCGGGTTTTTTTGTTTGTAATAATCTTCTTTTTTAGTATTTTTACAACAAAATTGAGTGCACGTTGACTAATTTCCCCGGCGGTAAAAAAGGTATAATAAAAAAAATGCTAAATGTAGAAATGAAGAGTATTGATGAACAAGCAAAGACGATTGTAAAGAGTAGCCCACTGAATAAGAATGACCTTGAAGACCTATACCGGTATCTTGGATTCCAGTTTGGTAGTTGTAATCTTGTATGGGACGCAGAGGCAAAAAACGGTGAGGGGCGTAAAAAGCCACTAAACGCTTGGAAGAAGGATACTAATTATCCAGATAGTTTCCACTTCAAACCTCGTGATGACCCTTGTTGGCTTATCTATACTCATCTTAGCAAACTCGTTGTTATTGACCTTGATTCTGACTCATTAGAATCACGACGGGTCTTTGAGTTAGCCTTGTCTGTTTGTAAGATGATAGTAAAAACTAAGAAAGGTTATCACTTCTACTTTATTGATAATGGTGAATTAGACCACAAAATAAATACCGATGTTGGTATTGACATAATAGGCGGTGGGGACGCACCCCACTTCATTATAGCCCCGCCTTCATTTTATAATGACGGTACCAAAACCTATCACTATCAGTTATTGACTTATCCAGATAATCCGAATAAGCGTACAAAGAGTGAGTTTGCCGACTTGTCCGCACTACCAGATGAACTTATTGATTATCTCTATAGTATCGGCTTCAAAAAACCCTCTAAAAATCAGATTGTAGATGTGCCAACTTCACCAAGGACTGATACCCCAAAGACTTTGGATGATATTAAGATGCTATGTGATTGTTTAACTCCAGAATGGCTCAAAGACTTTGAAAACTGGAAGAAATTAGCCTATTGTCTGAAAACCCTCAACTCTGATGATGATATGATGGACCTATTCTTGGATACATCCGCAAAGGCTCCAAAGTATGATGGGACAATAGCAAGGGCTGATAATCAAAAGTTCTGGAGAATAATCAGACCGGCGGGACGATTTACAATCGGGTCACTCAAGCACTGGGCGAAACATTGTAATCCAACTAAATACTTTGATAACGCCCGTGGTGACTATCTTAGGCTTCTCACGGGCAATCCACTTGGAGTCAATAGCAACAGTCTCTGCGAACTCTTTATCAATGAAATGGCTGGGGACATAATGTATAGCGTTTCAGATAAAGATTATTATATATATGACCCCGCTAATACACTCTGGAAGGGTGGTGAGGGTATAAGGGCTATTGTTAATCATGTTGTTGTTGATGTATGTCAAAGGGCGATTCTGAAAGTATTGGATGGTATTAACGGTTCAAGCATCCAAGACGCTATAGCCGTCAGAAAACAGTTATTGACTGTTGCTAAACTCATTGACGGAAGACACGCCGTGAATCTTGTAAGTGATTATCTACCCGCTTTCTGTGTCCCACCAGAAGACCCATTGACATACTTTGATAATAATCCGGGTCTGCTACCACTTGCCAATGGTGTTTGGAGTTTTGCCGATGGAAAACTAATACCCTACCAACGGGAACACTACTTTACTCATAAAATGGATTACTGTTATAATCCAAACGCCGATGATTCTTTGATTAAACGGGCTATGGGTGACTGGTTCAACAAAAACCAAGAGGTCATTGACTTTGTCCAGATGTATATGGGTTATATGCTAACTGGCTACACTGACCGTCAAGAGATTCTTGTTGTATGGGGTAATGAAGCGGGTAATGGTAAGAGTCTTTTATGGGGTGAAATAATGCCATCGTTAATCTCAACAACTGGAGGACGAACAAAATATTATACCCGTATAACAAGTGATGCTTTTGCCGATACTGGTAATCCAAACAATGACCAACTCTATTATCTCAATGGTAAGCGGTATGCGTTTATGAGTGAGCCACGACGGGGCGTGAAATCCGCTTTTGATAATGAGTTGTTAAAGACTATCACGGGTGATAAGGATTTCACTGCTCAAGCAAAATACAAAAACAAACTGACTTTCAAACTTCTATGTAAAATTGTGTGTGCTTGTAATGATTTACCAGAGTTTAACTTTGACGATAAAGGTACTTACCGTCGTATTGTTATTCTGGAGCAAAATATACCATGTTTAGAGGAATCTGACTATAATAATGTTGCTAAAGAGGTGCGTGATAAGGGACTTGTTGTAAAGAAAGATAAAGAGTTTGTGTCTGCCCTTCTGGCTGACCGTGAAGGAATTATAAAATGGGTTATAGAAGGTGCTTTGAGATATATAGCAAACCCGCAACAACCCGTACCAGATATTCTGAAAGCGTCCAAAATGAAAGCAAAGGAAACGATTGATGTAGTTAGTCAATGGTTGCGGGGTAGTCTTGAAATAGGTCAGAAGTCATTGACCTTCAGAGAGATAAAAGAGACGTGGAAACGGGAGGGACTTGAGTTCGGTCAGAATAAAAAAGGCTTCAGTCAGAAACTGGCATCTAAAATCCGCCTTTTGGGTTATACGGTTGATGAAGGGCGACCGGGTAAGAGCGAAGAGAAGGTGATGAAGTGTGGATTGATACCGGATAAGTTTGAGGGTCAGATTGACTGAAATGTGATATGATTAGATATAAAATAGTAAGAGACCAAACTGTAGGGAAATAATAATATAAGAATGTTAGAATCATTTTTGAATGAAGTACATATTTGGTATGTGTTCTCAATTTTTTGTAAGAAAGTACAAATAAGAGATTATTAAGAAAAGTTCGGGGGGAGTGGGGTTTAGGGGGAAAGTTTTTCCACGGGAATCGTTTTCTAGGAAAAGTTCCGAAATTTTCCCTAATCCCCCGGATTCCCGGATTATTTCCATCTTTAAGTACCCCGCTAAAAAACTAAATCTAAAATAGGAACACACCAAACCAAGATGGATACCTATTACATGTGTAAGATATGTAACCACAGTGTTTGTATTCCTTGTGATAATATTTCCAATATAAACTGGGTGAAAATAAAGGGGCGTGAATACCTATTGTGTTTAAACTGCCGTTTAAAAATCCCCGGTGAAAAACAGAATGGAACCAGAAAAGCAAACGAAATTAGACCCACTGAAACAACCAGTGATGGACATGTCATCATCCACAATTATTTCTGAACCCCCGGTAGAAAAAAAGATACGGAGACGACGCAAAGAAAAATCAAGTACGGGTATGTGTATAAAACACGGTGAAATCTTGGTTGAGTTTAAGTAAAATTACCATCTTAAGATATTTACTGTATATATTATAAGATGAGAGGATTTAGCGGAAGATTGCCTTGGAGTTGGAATACAAATAGTTTATGGTTTATAAATGGAAACATATGGAATGTCGTAGTAAAAGCACCAGAAAATGTTACTATACCGAAACAGAGATATTGGGCTGTTTATGACCCAGAGTTTCATGAGTTTATTATCAGTGGTGTTGAAAAAAACAATGTTATAGATATAGAAGATGCCCCGGAAAAGACAAAGATTAATGCATCCTCCAAGAAATGAAGAGGAGGAATTATATCAAGATGCTCTTAAAGGACTAATAAATCTAAGAGTACCTCCATTAGAACCTAATCCTCCCGTTACAATGAGTTCAAGGGCAAATAAGGCAATTATGGCAAAACAATTAGATACATCACCAGTTAGACTTGTTCGTCAGAACGCACCAGTTGTTGTGCCGGATTCACCAGAAGCACAAGGAAGACGGGCAATTAGGCAATACACACGACCACCAGAGTTACCACAAAGAGGACCAAAAGCAGTATGGTTTGGAAGAGGAAAGAATGAAGAATCCGTGTCAATGCCATTAGATGAATTAGTCAAAGAGCATACCCATCTTGTTAAAGTTTTAAAGGATATGAAATCAGAACCTATTAAAAAAGAACTACAGAAACAAACGAAAGAACTAAAAAAATATATTGGGATGGTACGCAAGTCAAAAGGACGTGGGGGTGGTTTATTGGATATTTTTAACAAACAGAAGGTAATCAACGAATTAGTAAATCCAGACAGTATATTGCGTCGTCGTGTATCTGATGTCAGTCGTGGAATAAGAACAAATTATCCTCCATCAAGTCGTAAAGTAATTGATAAATATGGAGATTGGAAGATTGAATCATTAACTTTACGCCGTGACCCAGTACAGTCTGCTCTACATGTTGCGTTTCAATTAGTTACACTTGGACAATGGAATAAAGCAAGGGCATCAGAAAACAAAGAGAAACTCTTTCATCTTGGAATTGTATTGGGGCTTGTTAGTCCTAATGGTGAAAAGGCATCGGTGCTTGTTGAGAAGAATGAAGTTATAAATATTGGTATGCCTAAAAAAACCACTGGGGGAACTGAGATAGTGTCATCCACTGCACCCGTTGGTGAGACATTGCGTACATTCTTGGATAAAGGACTAAATAGTGTGGGGGCTGAGCAATTTTTTAAATACGACCCATTTAAGAATAACTGTCAAGATTTTATTCTATTACTTTTACGGGCTAATGGAGTTATAACACCCTCCGCAGAGGCTTTTGTTAAACAAGATGTTAATGGGCTTTTGAATAAATTACCCTCATGGACTGGGGCTATAGCAAAAGGAATAACTGATATAGGAGGATTAGCAAATGTTGCCATTGAAGGAGGAAAAATAAAATATGCTGATAAAGAAATGGGAAAGCAGAAGAATTGGATTCAAGGTGTTGTGGCAAATATGGAAAAGGGGGCTTTTACCAAACAGTCCCGGCGAAAGGGAATGACTCCAGAAGAATACGCGAATGAGGTTCTTGCTCATCCAGAAGAACACACACTAAAGACCCGGCGAAGGTCTCAGTTTGTTAAGAATGTTAGGGGTGGCGTTTTAGAAAATTGTTTCCCATTTTTGGGTGCTGTTGGTACAGTGTTAGATAATGTGCTTAACGCACCATCCCGCCGTGGTCGTGTTGTTGCGAATCCAATGAGACGTAGTGAAGATGAGGAATTACAACGAAAAGAAAGAGAATATGACGCAAATAGACTAAGTTCATATAATATGTTGTTTCCAAGTAGCAGACCAGAAGTAGTCGTAATTAATCCATTCCGTGAGGAGAGAAAAAGACGGGTGTTGGAAAAGGCAACACGTGGTCTGGGGGGTTTGCCATTAACACCGGCAGAAGATGATTTATTAGAAGAGATTAGAAATGAAAGACAAGCCAAAAATATTAGTGGATTCGGAAAAAGGGGCGGTATGTGCTTTCGCAGAAATAGGAATTACCGACCAGTAACAACAGTAAATCCAGTACCCGTAACCCGTCCTATCGGGATTACATGGGGACCTGCAACTCGTCCTATTGGACCACGTCCGGCAAATATACAAGATTCAGAAGAAAATCCTCCAACAGTAATAGAAGTTATGGACGAAACTGATGTTAGTATAGAAGACCCAAAAGGTTTAGATGGAAAAGGAAAAAGGGGCGGTATGTGCTTTCCAAGAAGACGAAGACAGATTCAACCAGTTGTAGAAGAAGAATCATCATCATCATCATCAGATGAAGACCCAGAAAAAGCAAGAACGGCAAGTGACCCTAAAGGAGACATTGAAGGTAGAGGTAAAAATAGCGGGTATGTCAGAAAAATGGTGGCGATGAAAAAATTAGATATAACAAAAGTATCTAACCCATCTGAGAATCTGATAGAGATTGCTGAGTCTTATCTAAAATCTTTACCACCCGGCTCTGCTCCTCTGATGAAAGAAGATTTTGGACGGGAAGAATCTATGAGTATAGCACCATTGACTGCTAAGGCAGTTACTAAAAAGGAACCAGAATATTTTTATGGTATGAAGCATGGTTGGCTGACAGATACTAAGGCGAAAGCATTGGGATTAAAACCAAAAGGGAAAAAGTAAAAAATTGAACTCCGATATATTAACATTCGTTCTATTGAAAATAAAATGAGTGCACAATATATAATGTCAAGCAGACAAAACCCCGGTGGAGGCGTGGATATTGATGAGATAGAACTGATGAGGAAAACTGGAATGACAGACGCACAGATATTTGACGTACTTGCCAAAAGAGCAAGAAACCCTTTATTAACGGTTTCACCACCCAAATCCCGTTTCCCCGTAGGTAAGAAGAGCGTGGATACTTTCACATACCCTCGCACAAACCCGAATCCACCAATTAAACCATACGACCCAAAATTTTACGAAAGAAGTCGTAAAGCAGAAGCACGAAACCAAGCACAATTGGCATACGAAAGAAATGATGGTACTGGGGATTATCTAACAGAGGAAGACTTTGTACCGTTCATGTCTGAGGAAGAATTATCTGGAATGGCAGAAAGACGTAATGAAGAATTACGAAGATTGGCAGAGAGTGCCGGTGTTGCTTTTAACCCAGATGTTCCTATAGAAAGTGTAGCACTACGCCAACCAAAATTTGAACCAAAACTAACCAAAGTTCAAGCATATAAAAAAGCATTGAGGGAATTTGAAAATAAGAAACTGGAAGAAGTAAAAAAGATGATGGATGACGACGATGAAAAAGATGGCGACCTTGAATTTGATGATGCCGTTGCTTTTGTTGAAAAAAGGAGGGGAAAATTTATGAGTCAAGATGAGTGGTTAAAGACTGAAGGACGTGCGTTTGCTCCATCAACAAAGATTGGAAGAGGCTATTGTGTCCATCCACGCTTTGATAGTCGTGCTTATTACATGGAAACACGTGGGAGTGGTCGTGCCGGTTTTGACCGTCCATTATTAGGAAGCACCCGACCTTGGTGATTAGGCGTTAAGAATACGGGCAGTATGTGCCGAAACTAACCACTGTGGATAGTTTTTGTGTAGGCATACCCAACGTCCTAATTTTTTCAACTCTTTACAGTCCTCTTTTGACATACCCAGATGAGTCTTCAGAAGATAACCAAGAGCGTGAAAACTGGTTGCCATAGGATAGACTATTAAATGTGTAGCCTCATTCAGTAGGAGACGTGTTTTTTTGTAGTTAGTCAAGTAGTGGGACAGACATAACATAGTAGTGTTTGTATGGCGACCCATAGTGGCAAGGTCATCTATAAGTTTCTGAACAACCTTCTCTGCGGGTCCAACAAAAGTATCATAGTCATCAAAGATAATACAACAATCACGGAACTCTTCAAGGTCTGGGTAATCATCTATGAGAGTCTTGATGTTGATTCGCTTAGGAGGTGGTTTCATAGAGTCAAGAGTAGAGTCCTCCTCCAGTTTGCTTATGAGATATACTTCACGACTTGGATGTATCTGTTTGTAGAGTTCGGCAATACCCTTTGCGATATGAGATTTACCAGAGCCAGAAGCACCCGCTATGTAAAAAACTTCACGCTTTTCTGGGTCGGGACTTGGTAAGATGCTGAATGATGATGTGTCGGGAAGTTCTATCTTTGTACTCTTTGCGTCGTCTGATAATATACGTTCGTATAACTGTTTGCCTAATGAACCCTCTCCTATTATCTGGTCGGGGTCAAGTCCCTTAGCACGGGCTTCTGATAGTCGGTTTATTAGTTGAACCCGCTCATTAGGCTTCAGTGTTCGTAGTTCATTCTGGTACTTGTTAGCAGATATCTCATTCTTAGGCTTTGAGCCTTTGTGACCATCTTCATGTAGGAAAAGCACTCTACCCTCAAAATCCCCACCTTTAACGTAAGCGATTGGCTTAGCCCCAACGGTCTTATCAAAACTTAGCGTAGGCATATTCTATATACTACGCTCAGATTTTTACAAAAACCGATTTATGAATCCAAAAAACTCCATTTAACTTGGCTGTATTGCTCTCAGTATATTTCGCTTGACGTTTCTGATATAAGCCTTTTTACCGGCTTCAGTTGAGGCGTTAGTTCCATACACAACCGGGACATTATTATAGCCTCTTGCTCTGAGTGATTCTGATAACCTCTTAAGACCCTCAACATCATTAGGTAATTCACTTGCCTCAAGATAAGCCTCTTCTGGAACACCAAGAGCAGATGGTTCAGACCTACCCATACGCCTTACTGGTGTTCTTGGACCACGTGTAGGTGATAAAGGTTCTTCTTCTTCTTCTTCGCCTCTTAGAAGACTTGCTACATTGCGTGATGAGCGTCCTTCTCTGGCTCTTGACAGTGCCTCATTACCAATAGGGATATCTTTTTTCATCACCCGCGTTGATTCTGTGACATCACTTCCAGTAGATAATGATTCTATATTAAAACCTTGTGTAGATGGGTCAAAAAAGGCTCTGACTGGTGCGTTTGATGGAACCAGACCGGGTTGAGGCATAGAACGTAATGAAGACCTACCGGGAAGACTGGATTCAGAAGCGAAAGAGCGTAATGAAGACCTACCGGGAAGACTGACTTCAGACATTGAGCGTAATGAAGACCTACCGGGAAGACTGGCTTCAGACATAGAGCCGGACTGGAAATCATCTATGGATGAACCGTAATCAACAGTACCTTCTTCGGCTCCAAAATAACCAACAGAACGACCTTGTGTGGGAAAATAATCACCAGACCTCCAACCAAAAGCAGAACGCTCTGTGTCTCCGAAATCTGTATCATTTGTACTGGGCGGAAAGGAACCGTGTTCAGTATCTTCACGGCGATATGTAGGATGATTAAAATGACCTCTTGATGCCGTATTCATAGCGTCTTGACGGGAGGCGATTGTTCCACTGCGTTCGGCAAGAGCAAGAGCCTCCTTTGTACGACCAACGGCAACATTCAGTGCTTTACCGAAATTAAGATTCTTAACCATTGAACGGGCAAGTGTTATACGCTCTTTGGGTTGAAGATTTGCTCCCTCTACCATACGCACTAAATAGTCATTTAGTTTAGAGTAGATATCTTGTAAAGTAATGTATGTTGCTTGTGCTTGTTTATTAGCAAACTCATTCATAAAAGGGTCATCAACATCCGTTTCTAATGACGCACTAATTAATTGTTTAATACGCTGAATCATTCCAAGAACATCACTGAGTTCTGATACAGTAGCAGTAGCACCCATAGCAATTATACTACCAATAACGGAACGGGTTTCTTGAAATATCTTGTCGGCAGACCGAAATCCAGATTCAGATGAGTCAAGAACATCTGCTCCCATAAGTAAATCTACTACACGCTGTAATCCAATGTCTCTTTCTATAGGCTGACCAATCTCTGAAGCAAGTTTTAATGACTCTGCAAATGGCATAGTTTGTTGAGGAAGACCGGGTACAAGTTGCTGTTGTAATTGAAACTGAACCTTGGCATCATTTATAGCATTTAATTCGGGTACACGTTTCAATAGTTGCTGTTTTCCATATAATTGACCCGCTGCAGACCGTAATACACCACCAGTCATCTGTGATGGTGATGTTCCGACCATATCGTCTATATATCTAAATGGTCCCTTCTGGTCTTGACGAGCAGAATAAATTGACAAAGCCTCATTAGAAGGATTGGCAAACACACGCTGTGATAACACTGGTTTCGGCATTTTGTACATACCGTGTGCACTAACATTTGCTCGGGCATTAGAGTTTATTGTACTCTGAACTTTAGCACCACTCATGTAATCGGCATCTTGTTTCTTCTGTTGATGCCACTGTGCTTGAAGGTCATCGCCTATCATAAGTTCCGCTCTTGGTTCTGGAGCAGATGGATATGCCCTTAGTGGCTTCTGTTTTGCTACATAATTACTTTCGTATGCGGAGGGAAAGCCCAACTGAAGATTATCGGAGGCACCGACTACCATTGCTACTGCAGACATTCTATATTTAAAGGACACATTTTAAATGTAAAATGTTAAGGATTTGTTATTTTAGTATAGCCCCTCTGATTTGACAATCTTTGAAGCCTCTATCATACTAACGCCACGCTCATTCATAACTTTTCTGACGATTTCCGCACGTTTACGACGACCATCACTGGGGGAAGCCTTTGCCCTACGGGCTTTTCCTAAGCCGACACTCTTAGCACCTTGGTTGATTGCTTCAAGCGTACTGGCACCTTTGCTCAAGGCAGTACCTACGCCGGGAACACCCACATAGGTACCGGCTATATCCAAAACGGGTGCAGCAACTGCTAAAGCCTTTTTCGCACCGGGTAGAACATCACCTCTTAATCGGGAAGAGGGATTTACAAACTCGTTTTTAACTTTGCCCCATAAATCGCCAAAGAAACCACTACCATGAAGTTCCATAGCGTGTTTCATCATGCCCTCCATCATTTTTTTATGACTCTTTTTGTCCATCCTCTCCCCCAAATGTTCGCTCAAACCGTATCCCGCACAGTAGTGTTTTCCTCCTCTCATTGCTACTGGGGGCATAGATTTAATTCTTGGGTATCCTTGTCCTTCGTAAGCACCGCTTCTGGATACATTTGTCCTATCTAACAACTGTTGTAGATTACTCATACCCATACCATACATTGGCTCACCCCTAATATTACGCTTTACTTTACCGGAGGGTCGCCATGACGCTCTATCAGAAGCGTTTGGTTTATAGCCCGTTTCGGCAGTCGCACGTTTTTCTGCTTGTTTAGTTGCTAATTCATACAACCTATCATATTCATCATCTTCATAATCGGCACCTTTAAAAACCTTATCATACTCCTCATCAAAATATTTTTTGGCAAGAACACTCCATCTATCTTTCATAGCACCACCTCTAAACTCACTTAGACCCATAGAAGGAGTAGCACCGGCACCCCCTCTTATTTGGCTTACACCCATTACTGGGGTTGCTCCAGTTCCGGGAGTTTCATTGCGGGTCTGAATCTCCATGGCACGACTATCTGCCATAGATAATCTTGGGGTACGGGATGAAATAGCACCATTTGAACCACCGTGAATAACCATATTTCCATTAGAAGGACGAATAGGGTTATATCGCTCATCTTCTTCTTCAATAGCACGACAACGGGCAAGTTTTAAACCGGGTCTAACTCTGTGTATAAGCATCTTATATTAGATGTATCTATTTTAAAATGGGGGGGATTTCCGGGGGGAGTGGGGTTTAGGGAGAAAGTTTTTCCACGGGATTTCGTTTCTAGGAAAAGTTCCGAAATTTTCCCTAATCCCCCGGATTCCCGGATTCCCGACCGACCACTTAAAGACCCCTTACTCCTAACTGTTCGCTTAAATAAGCAAGAAAATGTAATAATGTCTTGTTAAAAGATTCTTAAGAAAAGTTCGGGGGGAGTGGGGTTTAGGGAGAAAGTTTTTCCACGGGATTTCGTTTCTAGGAAAAGTTCCGAAATTTTCCCTAATCCCCCGGATTCCCGGATTTTCCCCTACCTACCGTTGATTTTGGCTTGAGATAGTAAAAAAGAATAATAAGAGATTCTTAAGAAAAGTTCGGGGGGAGTGGGGTTTAGGGAGAAAGTTTTTCCACGGGATTTGATTTGTAGGAAAAGTTCCGAAATTTTCCCTAATCCCCCGGATTCCCGGATTTTCCCCAACTGACCACTTAAAGACCCCCTAAGAAGTCCGAAATGGATTTTTTGTTGTGTATAAACAGATGCCGATTATTAACTCAAACGCGTTTAAAAGAAAACACAATATTGATATATCTGAACCCCTAAGTCTATCTAAAATTGCTAAGTTATCCGGTATGCCTCTCAAAGCACTAAAGGAGGTATTTTCAAAAGGTCAAGGGGCATATTTTTCAAACCCGCAATCAGTTAAGCCTATGGTACAATCTCCAGAACAATGGGGACTTGGTCGTGTATATAGTTTCGTTATGCGTCGTAAAACTACTTTTGGAGGTGCGGATAAACATATAGCAGACAAGTATAATTTATCATAGAGTTGTTAGTTTATCGTTAGCCTTCTTATAAAACTTCTCATCCTTTTCAAAGCCTATAGCATGTCGCCCCATAGCACAAGCAGTAAAGCAAGAGTTACCAGAACCAAATGTAGGGTCTAATACAGTACCACCGTGTGGGCAATAACGTTCTATAAGCCATTCATATAGGGATACTGGTTTTTCTGTTGGGTGTCCGCCTTTTGTTGATGATGATTTCTGTATTACTGATAAAGCACACCGTTTGCCATCATCACCTTCAATATCAACCCTATTATAATAAGCCCCCGCCTTACTAAATACATAAATCATCTCATGACTCCTCATGGGCATTTTATTTGCCATAAGAAATGATACTCCTTTTTTTTATCCCATACTAAATCATATCGGAACCAATCTTCATTACTCTTTATTAATTCATATCCAAACTTCGTAGTACAGAAATGAATTACCGGGGAGTTTGAATTGCGTAGTATGCGTTTGGCTTCAGTCCAGAACTTTTCTAAGTCTATTTTGATATCCCAAGCACAACCAGTCATACCGTTACCACCATTTTTATACCCATCTGTATTTCTTTTTACTACTACATCTTTTGATGCTAAGCAACCATAAGGTAAGTCTGCCAGAATTAAATCCACACTATTAGCCGATATATCTTTCATTAGTTGTAGGCAATCACCGTTTAAAAGCCGGATACTCATTTTATATAAAATATACTCATTATATTAAGTTAATTTTACCGTACAAAACAGTAATATATTTGTATAAGCCATATACAAATATATACATTGCTAATTTTTTACTTAGCAGATTCACCATTGGTTTCTGACTTCAATCCTTCAGACTTCTGAAGCGGAGACAAGAAGGTGCTTCCAGAACAGTCTATAATTTTTATCGGCTCATACGACCACTGGCTACAGAAGGCACACAAATGTTTTACGGCGTTATGTCTGCACCAATCTGCCGGGGGAAGACTTGATAAGACCGGGGTAGTTACTCTTAATCCGGGGCAAACTTGTGTGAGAGTTGGGATGTTTATTGTGTTGTTCATTTATACAAGGTTAAGATTTTTATCGGTTAGTAATTTAATAGTTAGTTTAAGGAGTTCCAAAAACTACATTAATAACACCGCTATCATATGTACCACTGACTCCACCTGCATTATCTTGTCTTGCCATGAATAAACTGACTGTTGTAAGACCCACGCAATTTGGTACAAATAGAGACCCTGCTCCCATCCCCGCCTGGTTAGTATTAACATAGACTACTTTTGTCGGCGAAGCGGGTGCATACGTTCCTGTATATATAATGTATAAGACTCCATTGGTCCCTACAGCGGTATTAAGAGCATACTGAAAAGAGATGTTTATAACGGCTTTAACTGGTGTAGGACCTGCATCAAAAGTAAAAGTATATTGACCGGGTACGAGAGCGGGGTTTGTCGTGTTATCGGGCAATGTCCCACCTGCTAAAGTGAATACACCCCCACATTTAATTGGGTCATTTCCGGCAGTCTGAGAAATGGTAACATTTCCAGTGCCTCCTACCGGGCTTACTGTAATACCAGTTCCCGCTATTATCTGGTCTACCCCTCCCCCACTACCACCGGATGTAATCGTACCGGCTACAGTCAAGTTTCCCGCTATCAACACATCATCGGGAGCAGTAACTCCATTCGTACCAACTGCTTTAGGTCTTAACTGTACGGCACTCATCTTTATATTTGATAAAAAGATTATTTTTTATCAGATACAAATTATTGTTATAAAGATTTACATTAATCGGGCTTGTAATCCCTTTACTCCACTGGATTTAGCACCGCCAGACATTCCGGCACCAGTCTTACCACCGCCTGCAGCCGGGGCAGAAGGCATCATTGCTCCACGGGCTTTGCTCATTACATTTGCCAATGCCCCACCGATACCACCGGCACCCACAAACCGGGAGAGCATAGAGGTAGTAGCCTCTGGGGCAAGAGGAGCGGATATAATGTCTTGTTCGGACAACACACCCTTGATGATACGAGATGAACCACGGATAGATTCAAAGAATCCGCTATTAGCGGTAATCACGAACAACTGAGGTACTTGAGGATTGTTAGAAGTATTTTTAACAGTAAGATTAAATTGGAACGTAAAATTTCCTACGCAGAAATTTTATACCGCTACTTTCGTAGTATTTACACTGCCCGGGGCAGTCGGATTAGACTATACCTTCTGGAATCATTAAGACTTGCTAAGTCTTTCATCCACTTGACTGGTAGTCGTTGAGACAATCACCTTTTCCTTGCTTAGCGGAAGTGAGGTGAGGTCTGCGGATTACCCAATTCTATTCGTTATTACCATTGTGTTCGGTCATTACCCGAGTTCCCTAATCTCATTTCTGAAATAGGTGGTAGAATAGACTCTAAGGGACTTCCCGCATATCGTCAATAAGCATCGCCTTTTACTGTGTGAAGCACTAACACACTGCGATACAACCCCCGTAGTTAAGGGATGGTGCTTGTCCAGTCTGGAGAGTAATATCTTGACTGGGTTTCAAAACAAGAATAGAACCACAAGTTGCCAATGAACCGCCGGAGGTGCCTACAGAAGCACCGGCGGGAGGAAAAGCCTTGCTTGAATGTGCAGCACCCACCCAAGAGTTGTAGTCCATATCCAAACCGTTTCTTATACTCATGGCGTACAACTGCTCTGCCGTTACACTTGAAAGGAGACCACTGAAGTTATCAAAATTGACGGTTAGAGGGTTAGCCACATTATCGTAACGGGTTGCTACCGGGAACCTCCAGTCGGCATCGTAAGACTGGGGGTAAGAAAGAGGTGCACCCGCCCCATCTACACCGGAGCAAGAAGCAGAAGGCTTAGCATAGATGATAAAAAGGTCGGGAATCTGAGGAAGAGTGATTGTCTGTGAGATTATCTGACCGGTCTGACCGGGGGCAATAGTACCATTCTGGTACTGGGTGATGTAACGTGGGAACTCCATGTAGGGTACAACGCTCTTAGGGGGCAGAGGCACGTCCAAACTTGGGGTCAAAAATTGTACGTTACAAACGCTATTGATAAAAGGAGACTGAACACCGGGGTTGTAAAGAACGGAGGATAGCGGGATTACACGCCCTGCACCTTGGCAGTTGCGAATAAGGCGGGATGGAGCCTGCAAGTTCATAATCAACTGGATGTTGTTGATACCAAACAGACCCGTGTCCCACTCATGACATTCGGCAAATACAAAAGGACTCAAGACGAGTTTCTCAGTACTGGTGAATTGGACATAGATGGGAATGGCAGTGCCTGCAGCCTGAGCTGCAACAGTCTGGGCATTAGCAACGGGTTGTCCATTTACGGCATCATACAGTGCACCGGCGTATGCCGGGGAGGCAGTTCCTAAAACGGCACCGGAGGGAGATGTGTAGCGAACATTGTAGAAGGCACCGTTTGGCATCTCTGCAGCCTCAGAAGCATACTCATAACCCGCAAGAGGGTTATTGACGCTACCGAAACCATCATTGTAGTTCTGGTATGTATCCAACTTAGTAGGACAAGTCCTCTGTAGGCGATTTTTCTTGTAATCAGTCAGTCGGAGAACCTCTTTCAGAACATCATTAGAGTTAATAACTGTTGTGGTATCGTTAATAGTGGCGGTAAGGGTAGAGCAGAGGGAGTTGAGTGGAAAGGCACAGAGAGACCAGTCACGACCCGCTACAACTACAGACTCACCAAGAACTGGAACTGATTGTAGAAGTACATTAAAGTTAAGAAACACAGTAGAACTCCATTCAACACCCCTTTCAACAAAAACGTTCTCTGAAGGAACATATATGTTGTAGGTGTGTTGAGAAGGAGTCGCACTAATGGCGTTAAAGGGAGCATTTGTAAGGGATAAGGCACCTTTATAGACTGCGTACTTGGGGCGTGTCTGAACAATACGAGAGTCAAAAACGGCGAGTTTCTCAATGTCGGCACTCATCTTTTATAATTATCCATAACATTTTTTTATCCGGGACTAAAAAAGTACCGGGTAAAATAAGTAGGTGATTTCTTAACCACGGTCAGACTCTGGAAGACGGGTGCCTTTCTTTTTAAACATAACTTTGATACTAACACTTGACTGGTTAAACATCTGGATTGGGTAGAGTTCATTGTTTAGTCTGCTCCTCCAGAACACTTGAATATCTATCTGTCTGATTTCGGAGTGGGTGGTAAAGTCGGACATTCTGTATTCGGCGGTAGGAGCATAGTAAATGAAACCACGATAATCTTGTGCACCCTTATCACTCAAAGGAATAACAATATCTGTTATGATGGGATTAAAGGCAGACCTTACAGTTGGGTAACTGAAACTTGTGTTGCTTGTACCGAGTTCAATAGGTGGTCCGGTTTGTTCGTTTTGTACGGGCAACAATGTGCTTGTAAAAACAATGGAACCGATGGGCGACCATAACGAGTCCGTACTTAGGAACTCTTGCTCCACAATCCAATATGGTTTCTGTTCGTTAGCCGGGACTAAACCAAGAGGTGCTACTCCACCAAACGGTGGTAATCTGTAGTCATCCACGTTCTTATAGAACTTATTAGGGACTAAAATCCTATTAACATAGCCTACTGGGTAAAGTACTGGATTATTAACATAGTTGTTAGGTAAGTTACTGAAAAGACCGAACATATTTGTGTTCATCCATAATTCACATTCTGGTGCCGTTTGAGCAGTACCATTACCGCCGGGAATAAAAGGTTGGATACGTTGTCCAAAAGCATCACTGTCAAAAGTTATTGAGAATAATCCAGTGTTGTTATCACGGGTTATAACTGGAGGAATAATAATAGAAACAAAATCACCAAGTGTTGCGTATGGAAACGGTGTTGTAGGACACTGTATCTGCCACTGATTGTAAAATGCTACGTATACTGCAGCCATAGCGGAATCAGTGACAAAGTTACCACTATTTCCCGCTTGTGCCGGGTCATAAATAGTTTTATTAACCAAATCAAGCCACCACTGGTATGAATAGACCCAATAATAGCGTGAAGAAAGGTCTTGTCCAACACCGTCATTAGGTGAGAAGTAAGCCCAGTAGGTACTGTTAGGTGGAGGATTATTTGTACTTGTCTGAATACACTGGTAGTATGGTGGTGACCCACTTCCGTAAGTATTAATAGTTAAAGATACAATATCACCAACGTTGTATGTTGCTAATGAGTTCCATAGTCCAACAAAAGAGGGATTAGAAGGAGGGCGTGGTTGAGGGGCTAATACATTGTTAGTTGTTTCTGGTGAATAGATTACAAAAGATACTGGTGGTTTGATATCAAACACTTGATTGACTCCATTATTATCTTTCCACGTCTGTTTGTATGAAACGGCTAAAGCATAACTTGTTAGATTTGTATTTGTCTGTCCAGTACCAACTTGTATGTCCGGGATAAACAATGGTAAATCTAAGTTCGGTCCATCCATAGCAAAACGAATAATAGAGAAGTGATAGTCCGAACAGTCTTTTACAAGATAAGTATCACGGGATTCATTAAACTGTACATTGGGGTCATATACAACTGCACCAGATGCTAAATCAGAAGCATTGTTATTAACAATGGTAGCATTATAGTATAGATAATCTGGTTGGTCATCAGTTCCACCGTATTTCTCAATTGAACTTGATTTTGAGAACATTTCTATATAATTATGAGAGATTATTTCTTTAGAATATCATATGTTTTACCGATGACAAAATCATCCGGGGATAGTCCAGTTTTCTGAATGGTTTTTAAATAACGCTCTACACTATAAGGGGCATATAAACATCGTACTACACAATGACGACCACATGTGTTTATGTTGGCACGGTCTTTCTGAAAAGAGTGTGTATTATAATACACGGGAAGCCCAGATGCCCTCATAAGATTTGATAAATAAGGGCGGGATTCGTCAAGTTGTGAAAGAAGAGATTGGGGTAACTGTTCTTTCATTTCTTCGGGAGACTCACCGTATGGGTCAAAATACTCTATAGAATTAGGTCTTCTTAACATACAAACCCAATGTCCTTCTGTTGGACTTGTTGTTAAGAAAAGCAAAATACATCGCCCTTTACGGTCAAAACATTGGTCTATATTTTTAAAACCTTTTAGCATAGGATATGTTATAATTTGTGTATCACTCCCTAATATTTTTTTTATATCTCCGTCTGATAAAGGATAATCTTTAGCCCTACCTAATCCGTCCATCTAATATATACGTATATTAGATGTTATCTGGAAGTCCATTAAACAAAGATTGGAAACAAAAAAAACCGGAGACGGAACAAAAACAGAAGGTACAAAAGATATTAGGTAAAGGTGAGGGAAAAAAATTAGTCCAACGTGGTTGTGATAGTAGTCAGTGTCAGTGGATTGACCGTTGGTTAAAGAACTTTGTTCAGTCACGGAGTCTGCCACCACAGATGGCTGGTACCGAGGCTTATAGTAGTATTGTGAAGTTTATGGGTGAGCAAGAGGCTGAAAAGGTATTTGAATCTTTACGGGTAGATTTTAATTCTATCTATCCTAAGGCACAATAGGTAATCCAGAAGTCCATCCGGGGTCACTTGAAAGTTGGTATGTGATTGTAGCATTTACTGGAAGGTTTGTTAATACACCACCAGTATATGCATTAGTCATTGCTCCTATTGCCGTTGGAGAAACCCAGAAACCTATTCCACCACACCAGTCAGAAATCTGTGCTGTGGGAAATCCGTTCTGTTGTATTAATGTGTTAGCAGAAGTAAGAGCCGTGTTTAGTAAAGCGGGGTCGGTTGATGTATTCCATATAGGAGTACCATCTGAAGAAGCAAAACCAGTGACGATTTTAACTCTTTTACTGTTTGGTCGTGCTTGTGCTGCAAGTGCCATATAGCCCCATTGTGCCAAGTTAGGAACAAAAGCAATACCTCCTAAATAGTAATCTGTTCCTTGATTGTATGCTTGAATAAAAATATAGTCAAAACTCTTGAACTGTTCTGACTGCCATAAAGCATTAGAAGGAGCGGAGTTGAGTGTGTTAGGTAATGAATTAAATTGTGCATATGGAATCCAAGTATTGTTAGCAGTAAAAGGTGCACCGCCCGGACTTATGTTATTCGCGTTAAGATTAGGAGTTTGTGGAGCCATATTAAGATACTTCTGTCCTATAGTTCCCACACCAGAGTACTGGTTCCAAGCAGATACAAGTTCTGCCATAACACCGGCAGAAGATGGAGTATTTTCCAAGTCTAAATCTAATCCATCAAAGAAGAACTGACCAGTTGAACCTTGAAATGTAGCGTTGGAAAAATTAAGTGGATTAGGACAAGAGCCACCCATTAATGAATTACAGAATGACTGTATAAACTTAGTTCCATCACCGGCATTAGGAAACATAGTCGCAACATTAGCAGTAGCCCCACCCAGTGAGGCTATGATTTTTACACCATTTGCTTGTAAAGACTTTAGATAATTACAAGTAGCCAAGGATCCGGGACTTGATATAGTTCCATTAACAAAATTAAAAGAGCCTATATTTGGGCAACCAGATGTGTTAATACCCCAATAGTTGATACTTGGTACAGAAGTAAAGTTGTTAGACATGAAAGTAACAGTGGCAAATGATGTAAGCGATGTAGGTGGTGGTGTTGGAGAACTGGTTGTAAAAGGTGTAGTAGGACTTGTTTGATTAGCACCGTTGGCATTTCCCAAAACAATCTGAGCGTTATATCCAGTACTTGCGGTTAGACCAGAAACGGCAACAGTTTTAGCCATAAGATTAAAAACAACGGATAAATATGACGTAGCATTCAAAAGAAATGTACTTGATGTTGCGTTATCACCACCAGTATAGGAAAAATTAGCGGTTGTTGACGTTACAGATGACAATGTTAGGTTTGTTATTGGAGTGACTGGTGGTGGAGCATTGGATGTTGTAAAAGGTGTAGTAGGACTTGTCTGACTATTTCCATAAGAATTATCTAATAAAATCTGAGCCGTATAGGATGTGTTCTGTGTAAGCCCAGAAATAGCGACCGTTTTAGCAGAAAGATTAAACACTGCTTGAGGATATGCTACATTATTCAGAATAAACGATGATGTTGTTGCGTTATCACCACCCGTATAGGAAAAATTAGCAGTTGTGGGACTTACAGAACTAAGTGTCAAAGTTGCTATAGGTGTGACCGGAGGTGACGGTGCTGGTCCAAGTGTTTGAACCACAATCGGGGTACTCTGAACGGCACCGCCATCATTTTCACAATAGACAACTGTTACGAAAATTGTTCCACTGGTCAGACCAGTAAAAGAAGCAGTTGTTGCTGTTAGAGTAGATGGTACTACAAGAGTATCATTCAGAGTGAAAGCAAAATCTGCAGGAACTCCATCGCCACCCGTCCAAGATAGAGAGAAGCCACTATTTGTTATAGCAGATGCTGTTACATTAGTAATAGGTGCTGGTGGTAGCACAGTTGTTATAAATTGTACAGTGTATGTTCCAGTTGTTGTTCCTGCAGTATTTGTAAAGGCTATAGTAGTGATTGTGTATGTAGTATTAGGAGTCAGACCATACAGTAAAATAGCATTCGTTGATAGGTCACTTCTCTGACTAAATGAACCGCCAGTTACAGTCGCAGTGTAAGACTGTGGTGGGCTTACGGCATTATCTGGTTCAAAATTGAGTGCTATACTAGCAGTAGTGGCATTAATGTTTGTTACATCAATAGTTGCTGCAGCAGTAGGGGCTTGTACGGCGGGAGCAGATAGAGACCATACTGAAGGGTTACCGGGTGGTGTCCCTATAACATAGTTACTACCAGAGACTACTAGATAATACGTCTGCCCTTGAAATTCAACAGAATCACCGAAATTATAAGATGTAGTTGGAGACCACTGCGACATTCTATAATTTTATAAAAGATTTTTAATTAGAACCTATATTAAAAGTTTAATAGTTGTTATAATACTTGGATTTGCCGGGTGGGGTGGTGTTGTTGCCGACAAAGCATAAAATAATGCTCTTGAACCGGCATCAGATGATGACATAACAACTCTGACATATTGTAAAGCACTAAGGGATAATATTATAGATACTGTACCGATTAGTGAATTACCAGATGATGCTATATTTACGGCAGAGGATGAATTAGGTACATCCGTCCACGTACTGTTATTTGTAGATGTTTGAATCCAAAAGAATATAAGTGTCGTACCACCACCCGTTTTATCAAACTGTATAGACGGTATGATTTCATAGTTACCCGCCCGTGTAACACGAATAGAAGCCCCGCTCTGGGTATAACCACCCGTATTTAAATCAGTAGTATTATATGTTAATGGCGTTGTTATATCGGCTCCCGTTACTGGTTGTGTAACAGATGATGAAAATGATGCGAATGAACCTTGTGATATCTGTGTCATAGGAGTTTTAGTAACACCCGATGCTATGTAATAAGCGGGACCAATCACTTGATTATCTCCGTAGTTCAAATTAACTGTACCGGCTCCGGTCTTCTGTACAGATTGTATATTTGGACTACCAGTTGTGGCACCAGTACATGTTAATAGGTTATTAATCATATTTATACCAACAGTAGCAGAATTAGAAAATCTTACACAACACTTGGCTCCAGTACCAGAATCAGATGTAGCCGATGTGTATGTTAATATAGCATTATTTAGAGTCATTACTGGACTGGTAGCAACATTATTAGTTATATTTACAAGCGGTTGTACTGTGGATGAAGTTGAGTTTTGAATAACAGATGTACCGAACATATTAACACCACCAGTGCCACTTGTTACTACCATAGATACCGTAGCATTAGCCAGACCCGGATTATTAGTTATCTGAGTGTTTATAAAACTTATTCTTGAGTTTGAAACTGATACTGCCGTTGTATCAGACATATATACGATACTGTTCTGTACAGTCATATTACCATTGCCTCCTACACTTGTATCTGTTAGTTCTATACCCGATACTCCATTGCCGGGAACTATTATACAATCTGTTAATATATAATTTTGGTCTTTTGCTACTGAGTTCTGGTATATTATATTTGTTACTTGTACGGATGATAAACCACCTACTACAATAAATAATGATGAACTTGTCATATCAATAGTAACTGAACCATTAATAACGGTAGCAGATGATAAAGATGTAGAGCCACCAGTTATGTATGTATTATTTCTATTTATTGTTATACTTTCTGTATATGTTCCACATGCCAGATTTATAATCACTGGATTACTGTCTGCTATTGTACCGGCTACCGCTAATGCTTTTGTTATAGTTTGATATGGGTTTGATATATTACCGTCACCGGTTATATCATTACCAGATATATTTGAGACATAATAATTATAACTGAAGGAGGTAGTAGATGGAAATGAATTAGATATTGTATAATTCGCTTTTGTACCAGTTATGGATATTCCAGAACCTGCAGTTAAATCCAGAACACCATCGTTTGTTACCGTTACATTAGTAGTGCCAGATACTGAAATACCAGTACCGGCAGAAACAGATGCTACTGCCGTAGGTGGTGGTGGAATGTTAAGATTTAGTGTCATAACACTTGTTGCTGTTGGGGGAGTTCCAGTATTAACTACACTAAAAGAGCCGGACGGAGAACCCGCAATTGATGTAACATTGGTCACAAGTTGAGGTGTAAATGATGTTGATGTAGCACCAATAGAATCTCCTAATGATATAATACCTTGTTGAACTACGGATGGGTTAAGATTACTTATCTGAATATCTCCAGTAAGAGGGTTTGTTGCTACACCGATTCCTACTCCCGCTGATACATCAACAACACCTTGTAATCCATTTATAGAGACTACTCCACCACCCGATGTTGTTATGACCCAAGTAGGCGAAGCCGGTGGAGTACCTATAATTGTTGAAGAACCGGCTACATTTAAAGCCCAATACTGGTTCTGAAACTGGACTGTATCACCAAAATTATAATATGCTGTTGGCGACCACTGCGGTATAAAAGACATTCTATCTACAGTAAATATTTTTCTTATAGAATAATAGAACATGGACGCTTCTTCGGCATTTATAACTGGTGGTGCGACGGCTTCAATAATGGTTGTAGTAGGGGTAATAGTAAGATTCTGGAATGAAATAAAAAATCATATGGTTGTGAGTCGTTGTTGTGGTAGAAAAATAGAAATGGGTGTTGGTGTTGTAGATATGCCGTTAGATTCACCACATAAAAAACTTGAAATAAAAGTCCGGGAAATCGGGGAATAAGGGAAAATTTCCAGACTTTTCCTTAAAACGATTCCCGTGGAGAAAGTTTATCCCAAAACCCCTTTCCCCCCGAAAACAAAATCTCAGTATTATTAAATGGCTGAACCTTTCCTTGTATCTAATCCTAATCGTTTCATATTATTTCCCATAGAACACTATGATATATTTAAGATGTATAAAGACTTAGTTGCTATACGATGGATTCCAGAAGAGATAGACACAACAAAAGACCTTAGAGAGTTCAAGGCTCTCACATTAAACGAACAGTATTTCATAAAACATATATTAGGCTTCTTTGCCGGGTCAGATGGTATTATTAACGAGAATCTTGTTGCTAATTTTTCTAATGAGATTCAGATACCAGAGGCTAAGGCTTTTTACTCTGAGCAGATGAGTAATGAGACAGTTCATAGTGAAACATACTGCCGTTTGATTGAGGCATACATAGTAGATAAAGATGAACGTCTTGATACACTTCGTTCCATTAGAACTATGCCATTTGTAAAGAGAAAGGCAGAATGGGCGTTAAAGTGGATAGAAGATAAATCTGCCTCATTTGCTAAAAGACTTATGATTTTTGCCATTATTGAGGGTGTATTTTTTAGCGGGGCATTCTGTTCTATATTCTATTTTAAGCAGAGAGGGATACTGTCTGGACTCACATCGTCTAATGAGTTTATAAGCCGTGATGAGGGATTACACACAGACTTTGCTTGTCTCATCTATAGTAAGTTAAAAAATAGACTTACAACAGAAGAAGCACATAGTATTATGGATGAGTCTGTAAGCATAGAAAAAGATTTTATAACAGATGCTTTACCTTGCTCTATGATTGGAATGAACTCTAAACTAATGTGCCAATACATTGAGTTTGTTGCCGATAGATTATTAAGGCAACTGGGTTATCCAAAGTTTTATAATACATCTAACCCGTTCTCTTTTATGGAACGGATATCACTTGAGGGTAAAGATAACTTCTTTGAGAAGCGTGTCTCATCATATGCCCTTGCCGGTGTAGGTAAAACTTCAAAAGAGATGTCATTCAAAATAGACGCCGATTTTTAGTTATTACAACCATACCATACCACTTTTTTAACATATCTATAGCGTCTTGGATTCTATAGTCATTTTCATAATCTTGATTATAACACCCCCTTATAATGGCTAAGTCTAAACATTGCTTGTATATTCTGTTTATCATATCAATATTTTTCTCTTCATACATCCTTATAGCATCCATCCCATTATGACCCAACCAATCATAAAACTCATTTTCAACAAAGCACTTAGCATCTATGTAAGATTCTGATTCCATTTCTTTTTAATAACAACAAATGGGTTCAATGTGAGTTCAAATTTTTGGTTATTTACATGTAATAATCTCTATAAATCAAGTAAAAATAATACAATGTATTAAAAAATATACAAAAAAAATACAATGTATTAAAAATATACAAAAAATCCTATACAAAATGAGATTACATCAGAAAAAACCCGGGTTTTTTCTGATGTAATATTGTTTTTGTATTATTTTTGTGTATATTTTTGGGGTTTTTATCCGTTGTATTATTTTTTTTGTATATTTTTTAATACATTGTATTATTTTTACTTGGTTTATAGAGATTATTACATGTAAATAACTATTTTTAGTCTTGCTTAGGCTCATATCGCTTTAGAAGTCCCGTTGGAATAAAGACCACTGATGACGGGGAGTTGGTACAACCAAACCTTTCACCTCTCCGGTATTCTGGATTAACCTCAAAAGTATCAAATACCGCCTTATCATACTTAATGTAATAGATACCATCAAGATAATTATATACAAAATAGTATTCAACTCCTTCGGTTTTTTTACAGAACTCAAGTTTATTAGAGCCTATTATAGCCGTTGGATAATCATCGTGTTTGATACGACGTGTTTTTAGTTCAACCCATATTGTTCTTCCCTTATTGCTATAGTCAAAGATTTCAAACCCACCTTTCCATTCAACAGTATCACCGACTAAACTCTCAATTGTTTTATGTAGATTCATCTCACTCTTCTTACCGTACGCAATGTCTTCTTCTTGGCTCAACATTTTCTACAATACCGGGGTAAAATTGTTTTGTAATTTTACCGCGATATGGTGCGTAAAATTGAGATGAAAAAAAATCCCCGTAATAATTATAAAAACAAGATGGATAAGATTACAACTTCTGATTTTATGTTAAACCTTGCCCGGGAACTTACGGCTGAGCGTGTTTCTGC
>Ga0181358_1000196_pt1 | contig 27047 bp, 25 predicted proteins | sample Fa13VDMM110SD_FD_130096 | JGI IMG/M metagenome (GOLD analysis project Ga0181358, IMG submission 130096) | Freshwater viral communities from Lake Michigan, USA - Fa13.VD.MM110.S.D | ecosystem: Environmental > Aquatic > Freshwater > Lake | place: USA: Michigan | collected 2013-09-24 | reverse complement strand
ATGGACGAAAATGTTGATAGGGTAAGACAATCAATTTTAGATAATATTTGTTATACAGATATTCATATTTTAATAAATTGTATAGATGATGATGCTATTAAAGATGTTATTAAAGCAGATGAAATTGAAACACCTACACAAAGTGAAACAACCTATAAAAACGATGGTTGTCCTATATGTTTAGAGGAATATTCAACAGATGTTATTATGAAAGTTGCTTTATGCGGACATTGTCTTTGTCAAACTTGTTGGGAGCATATTATACAAAGTAATAAATGTATCTGTCCAGAATGCCGAACAAATTGGCGTATTCCAACTGGTGAAGATGAAATAATACCATACAACGAAGATGATATATTTGAGATGGTTAATAGTGATAATGATGAAGGGTTATTGGAAATTATTGATTATGGTAAATTAATTACAGCAGTTTTAGAAACGGAAGAACTTACACATATTTTAGGGGTTGATATGGTTAGCGAAGATACAGAAGGATTTGAAACACCAGATAAATACAGAGAAAGGATAGGTGGGGGTGAGAATTATGTTATTCTTTGTAGAAGGGAATAGATATTATTAAATCTTATAAGGTCGTATAACAAATCATTTTATATGAGATTATTATTTCATATAAAAAAAGGTGGGAAAGTAGTAAAGTTGTGCGGTGTTTTTGAAGATTTTTGGCGAGGATTTTTTTTTGGATTTTGGATTTTGGATTTTTGAAATTTCCCACAAAAATCTTCCAAAGTGGCGCACAACTTTACTACTTTACCTCCATTTTTTATACTAATGATTTTTATATGTTAAAAATAGAGCAAAATCATATAAATCAAATATATAAAAAAACAATATAAAAAGATTATATTATACTATAATATAAATGGAAGTTATTGACCTACCAACAAAGAAGGATAAAACGACTTATATGAGGGAATACAAGAGGGAACAATACAAGAAAAATCCAGAAAAAATTAAGGAAAAGAATAAGGCATACTATTACAAATATAAATATGATATTTCAGTTGAAGAAGCACACAAATACGATACATTACTTCCAAATATTGTAAGATTAAGGAAGGAAATTGAAGATATAATTGAAAAGCGTCCAGAATTAATTAATGAACTTTTATCACCTTATTTGAACCAACATCCTATCCCAACTATTTAGGGATATTTTAGGAATATATTAATTGTTTATAAAAATAATTAATATATATTTAGGAAAAAAAGATTTAAAGATTTATATTATTATATATTATAAATGGCGTCCCCAGAAAACGACAATCCGCTTTCCGCTTTTGCTTGGTCTTTGAATAAGGAATGTTTTTCCAATACCATATTTGCTAAGAAAAAGATGGTTGAATATGCGGATGTTAAAAAGGTTTATGGGTTTTTAAAAAATAATATGGGAATATCATATCAAGGATTAAAAAGATATGAAATGATTAAAGATAAAACCGAACAAGAACAAATCCAAAGGTTCAAAGAATTATATAATAGTGATATGAAGTGTTTTCAAACCGCAGTTGTATTAGCAAAACATAAATGGGGTAGAGTTATACCAGCGAATGATTATCTTTCACTATCTATTTTTCATAGACCTACAAGACATTCGTTTTGTGATGATATTTATATGGATATTGATATGATAAACGCTCAACCTACTATATTGTTTGAAATAGCGAAACAAAATGAAGAAAAGTTAGAATGGATTGAAGAATATGTTAAACGACCAAAAGAATATAGAGAACTTATTATGAAACACCATAACACCAGTAAGGATTGTGCGAAGAACTTACCTATTTGTATTATGATGGGAGGTTCTTATAATGGTTGGATTAAAGATTGGGATATTCAACTAAATACCGAACCACAAGAACGAATTGGTGATATTCAAAATATGGAAAATGAAATGAAAGGTATTATTAATATTATTTACGCTACAAATCAACATATTAAAAAAGATGTGTTAAGACAAGACCCTCATAAATGGCGAAATGAAAATGAAGCGAAAAGGGGTGTGATGGGGTTATGGTGTCAATCAGTAGAAAGGTTATTACAAGAAGAGGTTATTAAATGGTTAGTTGATAAAAAAAGTTTTGAACTGGAAAAAATAGTCCCTTGTCAAGATGGGTTTATGGTTTTAAAAGAATTTTGGTATGATGAGATTGTTGAAGATTGTAATAAGGTAATAAAAGAAAAGTTTAACTTTGATATTAAGTTTTTGAATAAACCATTTGATGAAAAGATTGATATACCTTTATTTGAAGGTAGTAAAGAATGGGACGAATGGGAAGACTTATTATCATCTAAAAAGTTAGGTGATTTTTTTATTGAAAAGTTTGGAGATTTTGTTGTTAAATATAAAAATTGTATTTATGTTTATCACAATAATAGATGGTATGATGAAACTGATAAAAATAAAAGACATAAACTAACTCGGTTTATTAGTGAGAAATTATATGAAGAAAGAAAAGAAGATATAGTTGGAGATGTTTCATTAAAAGAAAAACATCTGTCTGTATTATTGAAAATGTTAAGAAACAAAACATCATCTATGACTGGTATGAATGAGATAATGGTTCATTTATTATCAAAAGCAAAAGAAAACGAAGAAGACTTTAACCACAAACCTTTTCTTTTAGGGTTCAATAATGGTGTGTTTGATTTAGAATTAAATGAGTTTAGAGATTATAAGTTTGATGACTATATAACTCTAACAACAAAATATGATTATGAAAAAGTTGATTATGGGTGTAATGATGAGGAAGATTTTTTAAGTAAAGGTGATAATGGTGATTATGAATATGAAATAACAGAAGAACAAATAAAATTATGGACTTATAACCGAACAATAAGAGATGAACTTATAAATGTTTTTAATACTATACACCCAGACCCAGAGGTTATGTTATTATATTTTCAAACACTCGCAAGTGGATTGGACGGAAGAGCATATCAAAAGTTATTTTTATTTAACGGACAAGGTGGTAATGGTAAGGGTTTAACTGGTTCTTTAATGGATATAGTATTAGGTGAGTATTATCACCAACCTTCAAACGGAATATTAAAAGATGTTGAAAAAGCAAACACTCCTTCACCAGATATGATAAACTTAAAAAATAAAAGATATATTAATTTCAAAGAGGTTGCTGGTGCTGTAAGGGTTGCTATGTTAAGAAACCTTACTGGTGGAGGTAAATTTAGTGGTAGGTTATTAAACCAAAACCCAGAACAATTTTATATGAGTGGGACATTTGTAATGGAGTTTAATACTTCACCAGATTTAGACGGAAAACCTCAACAAGCGGATTATAGAAGATTGGTTGATATATTGTTTCCAGTTAATTTTACAGAAGACGAAACAAAGATTGATAAAGAAATAGGAGGTGTGTTATTCAAGAAAGCAAACCCTTATTATGAAACACAAGAGTTTTTAGAAAAATCAAAATTAGTATTTTTAGATATGTTGATAAAGGTTTATCAAACTTATAGAGATACCGAAAAAAATACTGGTATTATATTTACTATACCAGATAGCGTAAGAGAACGAACTAAAAATTTTATTGAAGACCAAAATCTTTTCCAAAAAGTTATTAATGGGGAATGGATTAAAGTTGAGGTTGATTATAATGACAAAAAAGATATAAAAGCAAAAACAACAGCAGTAAATGATATGTGGATTAGTATAACACAGAGTGAAGAATATAAAAACTTAACATACCGAGAAAAAAGACAATATAATATGAAAGATTTTTATAAATGGGTTGAAGGGATATATAAGGTAGAAGATAATGGTAAAACTGGTAAGAGGATAGTTGGGGTTATAAGAAAAGATATTAATTATGATAGTGAAGACGAAGAAGATAAACTAACTTCTTAATTTAATTGTTAATATTATAAATAATTTTCTTTATTTATAATATATGGAAGAACTATTTAGCGAAGTATCTCAACCACTTTATCCAGACCCTACTCCTATTTTAAGATTACCTATTGATGAACCAGAACTGGAACTAACGGAAGAACAACGATTATTTTTATTGAAAAGACAAAAGGTTCAAAGGTGTAAGGTTATAGTATTAGATAAGATGAACCTACACCCTATCAATACTAATGTTTCCAATTTACAATTTAGACAAAAGTGTCAATTAATAAAAGACGTTGAAGAACTTATGAATAAACCAGATGAATACATTATAGAAGAGTTTAATAATATATGTTTAGACAAAGTATTTACAGAGGATTACACATCATACCCAGTATATATTAAGTCTTTACCTATCCCTATATAATTAAGATAAAGAATTAATAATCATATAATAGGTCATATTATAAATAATTTAATATCTTTATTTATAATATAATGAGCGGACAACCAACCATTAACCCTACGGACGCTTCAAAGTTTAGGCAACAATATTTAGCAAACCTTGCTCTTCAAGCAAATATAGACGACCAAAATCTTCAAGCAAATAAGATTTACAAGAAGACTGGTATGACACCTACACAACCAACTGATTCAAGAACTACCGCTGAAATATTAGCAGATACCGAAAGACTTAAAATTGAAGTAAGAAGTCAATTATCACAAATAGCAGATGGAACTAATGCTGATAATATAGTTCAACAATTAGACCCTTACCAATTACAATTTTTAGCACAGCATATAGACGAGATTGTTAAAGATATTAAACCTAAATATAAATATGGTGTAGATGCCTTATCATTCATACTATACTTCCAATCGTATATGGATAAAGCAAACGCTACTAATGAAGTGAGTTTTGGATTACAACAACAGATGGGTAGAGATATACTTATGGGAGTTCAACAGATACAACGAGATATGGTTAATCCTCAAATGTTAGGTCAAGTAAGAGATGAGGTAAATCAAGCAACAGATTTGATGAATAGAGCGCTACACCAAGCAGTAATGAGGGATATAACAAACCTTCAACAATTCTTACCAAGTAGAGAATTTATTACTCGCATAGCACAAATTCAAGACGCTAATACATTATCATTAGTTCAACAAACTATGAACTTAGCATATCAAAACTTTCCTACTAATCAACAACTTTTACCTTTATTACAACAATTACAAGTAGGTTTATCAAGAAGGGACAGACAATATGTGGATAGAATAGGACAGCAGTTGGAACAACTTTTAGCAGTTGAACCAGCATCAGCAGACCAAGTAAGATTTTTAAGACAATTAATAGAACAACAACAGCAACAAGAAGAAGGGAGTGTGACTTCTATGACACCACAAACAGGAACATCACCTCGTTCAAGAAGGGTTCAAGAGTTAGGTGAAACCCAAAAACAGAACCTACGAGATAATTATAGACCAAGTGATAGTTTTGGTCCTAATCCAACAGCAACAGAACTCAAAGACTATATTAGAACTATGAAAGGATACGCTGGTAATCTTATACAATATAAAAGAGATTTTGGGTTTGAAAGCATAGCACCTATCACTTCTATTGATAAGTTAAGACAAGCAGTTGAGAAATTAAATGGAATTGTTGCGAACCAAATAGAAGACTCATCCAATCCATTACCAAGAGGACGAACTGAGTCTGGAAGAGGTTTAAGCAAACAGATAAAGGTAATCAAAGGTAATGGTTTAGTATATTATAAAGCAAGACCTTTGGAGATTGATACAACAAAAGGTATAATGCCTCAAAGTAAGTATGTTCCATTTGGTAGGTTTGCTATTGATACTCATAGGTTAAATGATGACATTATTTCTTTGAAAAGAGGTAAAGGTATTAATGTTTCTGGATTTCCAGTTGTAAGGGTATCCAAACATTTAGGGGCAGTTGTTAGAGATATTGTTGGTGGAGGACAACCTAATTATAATAACTTATCTATGCTTGACGAGCAAGAAAAGGTATATCTTCATAAATTAGCAAAGAGTAGCAATATACTACACAGATTAACCATTCCAACTCCTAATAGAAGTGAAGATGAAAAGGATATTAATCAATTTGAAGTAATGAAGGGTGAAATACTTAATGGTAATGATAATATTGATATGATAAGAAGGTTTAAGTTATTGATTAATAAACTCATTAATAAAGACCTTTTACCAAGAGGTCAAGCAAAAGAATTACTTTTAGAACTTGCTTCTTTTGGATATTAATTTCTCAACTTAATATATAATGAGTTATTCATACGCATACAATCCTATTGTATCAAATCCAAGAATGTCTAAACACATTCCACAGATGGAAAGCGGAGGGTTTCAAACCCCTTTTTTCTTTGGTGGTTCGCAAGTTCCATCTAATCTTTTCATTCCAAAAAACAGATATAATGGTTCAAGTGGAAGTGGTTTCCATAAAGGTTCTCCATCTATTACAAATCCAACCGATTTAGATTTTACATTTAAAAAAGGTTCAAAATCAAAAACACATTTAGGAGATTTAGATTTTACAGCAAAAAAAGGAACACATTCAAAGACACATTTAGGAGATTTAGATTTTACTACAAAGAAGGGAGATATGGTGTTCCATAGAAAAGGTCATAACATTAAAATACCTCATACTTTACCATTTGAAAAATAAAATATCTATTTATATTATAATGAGAATAGTTGTATTAAATACTTCAAACCTTGTTCCAGACGGACAGAACAATTCACTCATATATAAGTTTCCTAATTCAGTTTTGTTTAAAGGAAACTCTATTGCGGTTTCATCTGTATCTATGTATTATTCTTGGTTTAATATATCATCAGCATTTGGTAATAACACATTTAGTTATACTTGGATAAACGGAGCAACTACAACTACTTATAATGTTGTTATTCCAGATGGTTTGTATGAGATTTCAGATTTAAATTTATTTTTACAATTCACATTTATTGAAAATGGTAATTATTTAATTGATGGTGGAGGTAAGAATGTGTATTATGGAGAGTTTTTATTGAACCCTACAAGATACGCAGTTCAAGTTAATACTTATTATGTTCCAACATCAGCACAAGCAACTACATTAGGATATACAGCACCAGTAGGGTTCGCTGGTTTTCCTACTATCTCATATAATCCTATTTTTACTTTTCCATCAAGTTTTAATGTTATTGTAGGATTTAGTGCTGGTTATCAAACACCAGATAATACTGCTAATGCTTATGTCCCTCCAATAGACCAAACCTTAATAACAAAGAATAATAATGGAACGATTAGTTGTTTATCCACCCAAGCACCCAACGTCCAACCTAACTCGTCTATATACTTTTCTTTAAGTAATATTAATAATCCTTATTCTTCACCTTCCTCAATTATATACGCACTTGTGCCTACTGGCGCTGTTGGAACTTTGATTGCTGAACGTCCTCCGCAGTTTGCTTGGAATAAATTGATTGATGGAACTTATAATGAATTGAGATTACAATTTTTAGGAAGTAATTTCCAACCAATAACAATTAACGACCCACAGATGACTATAATGTTAGTAATTAAGGAAGCAGATGAATATGGTGGTAAATAAAATATTACTTAATTATATATGTCATATACCAGTGATATAACTGACCAGTATTTAGACAAAGTATATGACGACTTCCAAAAAGAACAGCAGAAATTAATTCAAGATATTAAGTCTGGATGTGAAGATATTAAGGAAGTTGAAAATCAAAAACAATTTAGTTTATTGAATACTTTAATGATTAATGTCTTACGCTTACGCAATTTAAGAAAAAAAATTAAACAACGAATGGATAGTTGTTAAAATAAAATATTTAGTAATAGTATATGAGAACTATACATAGAGCAGTTATGCCTATGAGTAATGGGACAATAAGAGTAGGGACAAGGAAACATATTAGCGGAAGAGGTAATGGTTCTGTTCTTCTAAATATTGGTGGTGCTGGTGGAGGTAGTAGTTATAGCAGTATTGATGATTACACCAACACAACTGGTATCAATCCTTTTTTAGGCAGTTCAAATGCTATTGTTGGAAATGGTTTAGGAAAAAGTAAGGAATTAGTTAATTCAAAATTGGAAAGTTTATTGGTTAAAACTAAAAAGGGCAAAAAAGAGAAGAACATAAACTTTAATATTTAGGAGGTTTTTATGGATTATATAATATTTTTTTATCTTTTAATATTATATAATGAGTTGTGATAAGTTAGTGTTTGACCTCTCCCAAGAGATAGAAGGTTCTCCGAATGTCTTTGTAAAAAAAGATTGGTTGAATATTCTTGATAACCAGAACCAGAATTATGGTGGTAATCAAAGTGTAATCGATACGAGTCAATTAACAAATTCCAACAAGTATCTATCATACCGAGAAGCATACCTTTTGTGTCCTTTATTGCTTACATTAAGCACCGCAAATGGAAATTTTCTCCCAAATTCTGCTGGTTCTTCTTGTGATTATGCGATGGGGTTAAAAAACTGGTTTGGGACAATAATCCATTCATACACTTTGGACTATAATGGAACGACTATAATTCAGCAGACACCTTTTATCAATATGTGGAACTCTTTTAAATTAATGACTTCTTTGTCTTGGAATGATGTTACCACACAAGGTTCTACTATTGGGTTTTATCCAGATGACCCTAAATCTTGGCAATTCTTCAACTTTGCTACCCCAGGAACATCTGGAAGTGGTGTTTGTAATAACACAAATTCCCCAGCAAATGTTATTGCTAATAATATTACTGGTCAATTAAACAACTTTAATAGCGGTCAAGGTAATTCTGGGTTTTTAATAAGACAACAATATATTAACTTTGACCTTGGTGGTGTTGTTGGTAATATTCAGTATGGTTCAATTCTCCCTCCACAAGCAGTTAATAACCTTTGGAAGTCGTATATCATTAATAAGCAAAATGTTAATGTTGGTGCTGGGACGAGTGGTATTTTAGAAATAGCAGTTACTGCTACAATTTATTTGAAACATATTCATTCCTTTTTCCAGATGGTTCCTCTGCTTAAAGGAGTATTTATGAAAATGACATTAAACCTTAATAACACTACGACTGTATTTACTACAACTTCTAACGGAACTGCTGGAGGTCCAATTACCTCTATGGCATTACAATCTGTTTCTAATGCTGTTGGAGGTGTCAATCCTACTATGATTGCTTCCACAACCGCTGGTAATGGAGGTTTTAATTTGAATTCTGTTCTCGCAACTGGAAACGCTGCCACATATACTGCTACAATTTCAGTTGGTGGAACTACTACTAACTCCCAAGTTTCTTCTCTTAATGGTTTTGTTAGAAGTCCTCTCGCTCAAAGTATTTATCTGTATGTTCCAGCATATACATTTAATCCAGTCTTTGAACAAGCGTATTTGTCAAGTCCAGTTAAACAGATTAAATACACAGATATTTACCAGTATCAAGTTCTTAATATTAGCGCTACAAGCGGTCAGTTTAATAATCTTTTGACGAATGGTATAGCAAATATCAAGTCAATTCTTATTCTTCCATTTTACTCCAATACTGGTGGTTCAACTGGTCTTCCTGCTGGTGTTCCAGTTTATCAGTCTCCTTTTGACCCTGCTGGTTCTGGTCCTACATCACCTCTTACCCTTCTTACCAACTTTAATGTGGTTGTGAGCGGACAGAACGCAATCTACAACACACAAAGGTATTCGTTCGAGCAGTTTAATAACCAGTTATACGGAGCAAATGCGGTTAATGGAGGAATGACGGATGGTCTTACATCATCTCTTATTAATTCTATGTCATTTGAAATGGAGTATTGCTATTACTATGTGAATATTTCAAGAATGCTTCCAGTTGAGGAGAGTGTTCCGAAGAGTGTTCAAATTGTAGGAACGAATAATACTGGAAGTTCATTAGACCTTTGGTGCTTTATTGAATATGGTGTGGAAGTTTCAATTGATATTTTGACTGGAAGTAGGGTCTAAATATAAAACTTAATAATCAAATAAATCATTTTTATCCTTTATTTATTCTTAATATTTAGGCGTTATTTATTTTCTAAATACAATATATAATGCCTCACCATATAGTTCATATTTCGGCATCACCGAAACAACTATCTAAACTACGAAACGGACATAAAGTTAGAGTTAAACCAGCAATGGAAGGAGAAGGATTTAATCTTATTATTGACCCTTCAAGATTAGACCTTTTTACCAGAACATTTAGCAGAGGGAAAGGTTTAGAAATATCATTAACTCCGCAAGAACTTGCTGTAAATCAAGAAGCATCTCCTCAAATGAGTGGTAGTGGTATTTTTGGTAAGAAGTTTGATAAGTTTTTGGATAAGAATGGATTGAAAAAGGTTGCTTATAGCATAGGGGACGCTGCCAAACCAGCAGTTAAGGCAGCGCTATTAGGAGGGTTGGGTGCTGGTGCTACTGCTCTCGCTGGAACTGAAACAATCGCATCTGGTGGGTTAGGTGCTGGTGCTATACCACTTATTTATGGAACTGCTGGAAGTTTAGGAGCATTAGGTATGGATTATTTGGATAATCCAAGTAAATACCAAGGACATCACAGAGAAACTCGCAGTAATGTTGGTGGTCCTATTAATAAAATAGCACACTCAACCCTTGCTGGTCAAGTAGAACAGAACCATTTACTCAATAATCTTAATCAGCATTTAGGAACTCAATATGGAAATCTGTCCCAAGCAAGTATAGCAAATGCTGACGCACAAAAGATGAGAAGTGCTATGACTACTGATAGAATTGCCACATTAGCAAATACATATAATTCTGGGATTGATAATAATGGGTTTGCTTCTTTTGGGGGTGGAATACATCATCATATTATGAGAGGTGGAGCGCTTCGTAAAGAAAAAGGTTCAGTTGGTATTGTTGGAACTCAATCACACCTACCACCAGCATTAGTATCACAACCTTTTAGTGCGAACTTTCAATTTCAACATACGCTCCCACCAGCGTATCAAAGGTTTAGTAAAGGTGGAGGTCTATACGCATAATTTAATTATTAAGATTAATTATAAAATTATTATCTTTTGATTATATATAATATGCTGACTGATAGTCAAATTAAGGACTTATCTAAAAGAATGAACTTTCAATTGGAAGGAGTATATTTTAAAGACGAATTACCAAGACAATTAAAATATAATACTTCTTATGTCATTAATTTAGATAATTCAATTGACGATGAAGGTAATGAAAATGAAGGGTCTCACTGGACTTGCCTACAAGTTAATAAATATCCAGATGGTAAAGTTGAACCTATATTCTTTGACCCTTATGGAGCGCCTCCAAGTGAGAGTATAAAAAGATTTGTCAAAGATAATTGTGCGAAACCATTACCATATACAACAAAGGATATTCAGTCATTAATGAATAACGCTTGTGGGTTTTATGTGTGTGCTTTTTTACATTATATTAATTCTTGGGAACATAGATGTAAAGACCTTTACGATGATGTTGATATGTTTATGAATTATTTTGATGACCTTAATACGAGTATTGATTGGAAGAAGAATGAATACATTTTGAAAATGTTTTTTCAATCAAGCGACCCTAATAAGAGAACAGATATAGATGTCTTATCCAATAAAATAATGGACGAAGATGAGAAGGGGAGAGGTCTTGATTTAGTTAAAATTCCAGTATCAACTAAATTAATGGGAAAGTAGGGAAAGTAGTAAAGTTGTGCGGTAGTTTGGAACTTTTTTAGTTGGATTTTTTTTATAATTTGTAAATTGATAAATTATAAAAACCTTGCCAGAAATCTTTGAAAATGGCGCACAACTTTACTACTTTACCACCTTTGACCTAATTAGTGTAATTTGATATATGTATCCGCCATATTAAGACTACTTCCCATCTCTTTCATATCATTTGACAATTGTTTTGTTTCTTCACTATGTTTAGAAAACTTATCAGTTAAAAATGTATGACGTAGTTGATTAACTCCTACCTTCTTACCATCAAATATTTTATTAATTCTTTGGTTTAATTTAACAGATGTTAATGGGTTCATATATGCGTCAAATAATAATGTTTTAGTTGGATTAACCGAAATCCATTTCTTTAAAATACTTTGTAATGGTTTAGGTATTGATACTTCTTGTTTGCCGTATGTTTTAGCAGTCTTATATGAATTGAATACTAATTTGGTTTTGTCTAAATAATTCTGTTTATCTTTATCAGCATCTTTAATATAAAAGTCGCAGTAATCTTTACTTCTTCTTGGAGGTATAAATATCGCACCTAATAACGACATAATAATAAATTGTTGTATCTCTTGAAGTTCCGCTGGTTTCAAATCTTTCTTCTTATACAATATATCAGCGTTTCGTTTAAGGTCTTCCCATACTTCTTTAACTTGTGTGGTATTAACCCAACTCGCTTCTTGCTCTGGTGTCTTTTCTTGTTTATGAATTTCTTTATTATAAGTATTAACATCTTCCATCATCTTCTTTCTATACTCACCATCATCAGTTATAATTACCAAACTGCTTAATATTGTCTTTCTTTTGTTTGGAGGTAAATCTTCTAAATGTTTTAATATTTTATCAACATCGCTGAACTTTGAAAAGTCCATCTCACCTTCTTTACCAAATACACTATGGTAAAGATTTTTTAAGATTGAAGCGTATGTTGTAATTGATGATTTAGAAAGAGTTGGACGCTTACTATGAATAAACTCTTTTAAGTCTGTCATATATTATTAAGGAAGAAATTAATTTAGGAAATATTAATTAATTATTAATATTAACAAATATATTATTATATGAAATTATAATTTAAAGAATTTATAATATTATTTTATATATATGGTTGAGATTAGAAGTTTAAAGAATGACCTCACTTTTGGTATGAAGAAAGAAGAAGAGGTATTACCTTTATTACAGCAAACTTGGAAAGAGGAAGTTAATATTTTAAACACAAAAATAAGGTTTAAGAATGAATATCATAAATACGATTTTGAGAGTGATGGTGGTAGTGTTTGGGAGGTAAAGAGCAGAAGGAATACTAAAACAACATACCCTACTACTATTATACCAATCCATAAAACTATGCTTACAGAAAAACCTTATTACTTTGTATTCAACTTTACTGATGTATGCTGTTATATAGAGTATGATGAAGAGAAGTTCAGCACCTTTAATAAACGAATGATAAGGTGTTTTAGACAAGGTGCTAGACCAACACCTATATTACATTACGAAATACCAATAGAACTGCTTACGGATATGAAACCTTTAACTGAAAGTTAAGGATTTAAACAGATTTAATCATTAATTAAGTTAATGATTAACTATTCTAATGAATTATTATGATAAAGCATTAATAAAATTAATTTTATTAATCGTTTATACACTTTTATAGTCTTATAATATGATTTTTCATCTTAATAATCATATTATATACCTTTTATTTGATTATTAATCTTAATAATCAGTTAAACTCCTTCCATTTTAACTCCGTTGATACTTTCTTTAAATTGTTGATTATAATATATTAAGGCAAACCTTTCACCTTTAAATGTTTCTGTCTTATGAGCGAGATTAGCACCATTAAAGATGATAAGTTTATTATGTGTATCATACAATGTAGGTTTATTATCCTTATTATATACATACAACCCTCCACCAGTAAAATCACCTAAAAAGGTAATACCACCAAACCCACTATTACCTCCGTCTGTATGTTTCTTTGCTTTAAGGTTCTTATTAATAGTTATAGTTGAGTATTCAAAACCAGATGGTAAAATAGCATTACCATAATCAATAACCAATTTAAATAACTCTGGTTCTTTTTTATTTGCTGAAAACTCACTAATTCCTAAATTACGTCTTCTACCTATACCCATATTAAAAGTCCAACCTTTATAACCTATTACATCTCCTCTTGTTCTTTTATTATCTTTACGTTTCCCTTCTATCTTTGGTATATTTGCTGATTGTAATTCTTTTAATAACCTTTCTTGAATGTCTTTTATTTTTTCAGTTTGGTCTATTTTATCAATTATTATTTCTGTGCTGTCATAATCATCAATAGGTATTTTATCTAAATTATGTATCTTACCACCTTTAATTTTTTTTCTATTCAAAAGTATCTCACCCATAGGTTTATCTTTATTCCTTCTTGTATTATGTTTAACTAATGAAGGATACTTTTTTATAAGTATATTAGCATCACTTATCATAGTATCAATTCTTTCATTTTCATTTTTAGCAATATCATACTTAAACGATATTCGGTTAAACCTAATCATACCTCCATTCTTTAAGTATGATAATATAGCATATTCAAAATCACCTTTAATTTTAATATCCAAATCAATTTGTAATTTTTCATTTATTATACCCATTAACGCACCAACTACAAACCTTAAATCAGTTGTGTATGGTTTTTGACCCTCCATAAAATAAGCATTAGCAACTGGATATACACCCCATAATTTAAACCCATTATTATCACATAGTTTAAACCCTTCGTCAATAATATTATTTAGTGTATATGTCTTTACTAATTTCTTACCTTCTAATTTATAAATGGCGCTTATATCATCATCTAATTTTAAAATCTTTTGTCCTACCTTATAGTTTCTAAACACCCAATTCATTTGTCCGTATATACCCTTATTCTCGTTTGTAATAATTATTTTATTATAATATTCTTTTGGAATACCATTTCTATAAAGGTCTGCTTGTTCTTTATTATGAACCAACAAATTAATTAATTTTGTAGGGATTTTATTCTCCTTTAAAGTTGTTAATGTCTTCTTATAACATATATCTACTCTGTTATATGTAATAACTAAAATTATATAACTCATAATATAATATACCAATATTTTTTTTAATAAACTCTACCTACTATTAATCCCTTACCTTTCATCGCTCTAATTTTCGCCATATGCGCCTTTGCTTCTTTACTTCCTTTCTTAAATCCTCTACCATCAAAAGAAGTATTGTTTTGAATACCTAATGCTCTATCAATTTGCTGACCTCCGTATGCTCCAAGTGCGCTTCCAGCAACTCCTCCCACAAATTCTCCACCAGCACCACCAGTAGCAAGTCCTCCTAAAACACCACCAGCAAGTCCTCCTAATGCTGATGTGGTTGCTGGTATGACATAATGACCTACAACCTTCGCATCATTTTCTATCGTAGGTGCTACTCGTTTAACATCATTAACTGCGGTATTAACTGCTTTCGCAACACCATTTTTAGAAGGGTTGAATGCTTTATTGAACGCTTGACCTATTTTTGATAATTTTCCACCTCTAATATGAACGATATGCTGTTCAGTATCACTATCACTATCACCACCAGCATCTATATAATGATGATGATGATGAACTCCTAAACCTAAACTACCACCGCTAGTTCCACCAGCATACAACCCTTCGCCTCTCATAGAATTTTTATTGACTTCATCAACTGATGATGTTCCAGTATGAGACAAAGGCATAACCATAGGCATAGGTCTTACATCATTCATAATAGCACCTCCTTTCATTCCTCGTATTTTCGCCATATGCTCCTTTGCTTCTTTACTACCTTTCACAAACTTGGGCATTATATTATTTGTGGATATTTTATTTTTCTTTTTATATGCTATTACTAATATTATACCACTATTACCAAGAGGTTTATTTTTGTATATAGTATAACCTTTTTTTTTAATTGTTGATGGATTTATTTGTCTAAATCTATAAGTATTATCTGTATCATCTATTTTAGGGTGTTTATATTTGTGTTCTTTTAACCATTTTTTAGCATCTTTAATAGTATGTTTATCTTTATGAAATATAACTGATTGAACTATACTATTAATACCACCTCCTTCAATATCTCCCTCTTGGTCTGTATCACTATCACTATCCATATCAAGCGTAATATTTCCACCAGTAATTCCAGCGCCAGTAGTAATCTCATTAACTTTACCACCAATATCAGTAATAGTATTACTTAACTTCCTTAATCCAGACATATTACCGAATAATTGTTTGGTGTCTTGTTTAACAAACTCTCTATCTTGTTGATTACCTATATTACTTCCATTTAGTATCGCCAATATAAAGTCTTGACAATTATTATCTCTTGCTGAGTATTTAAAGAACTTACCTCCTTGTATCTTTCTCGCATTATCTAAAATAGTAATAAGAGATAATCCTTGTGGTATATTTTGTATAGGTTCAGTTTGTGTATTAGGTGGAATAGAAGGGTCTATATCACTATTGATTACCTCATTTTTTTCTAAACTAACTATTGTTCCGTCATCTAATTCACACCTTAAAAATAAATGAAAGAGAGTATCATAAGAAGAGTTTTTAAGGTTCTTACCAAAAACACCACCAGATGCTACTGATAAAGCAGTAGTTAATACACTTGGAACTGGCGTTCTTCCTATAACCATAGATGTAATAGTATTATCTCCATACTTTGATAATATATTTCTAACCTTTGGAGGATAGTCGTTGCGTCCATTTATTACTACATTAGCGTAATTCTCAACCTTTTTACCAACACTTTTAGCAGTATCAACTACCTTCTTACCAAAACTTTTAATATTATCTAATATACCTTCTCCTTTTAATGCTTTTAGTCTTGCTCGTCTTTTAGTTGCGTAATCTCTTTTCTGTTTTCGTTTCGCTTCTAAACGCTCTTCGTCGCTTTGGTGTTTAGTATATACTCGTTTAGTTTTTATAATTTCATTTTTAGGTTCTTCAATAATAGGTTGTTTAGGTTCTTTTTTGCTCTTTTTGGATTGTTTCTTTTGCTCTTTAAGTTCTGCTCTGCGTTCTTTATTTATCATTATATTTCTTGGAAGTTTCTCTGGTCTTCCTCTTTCTTTATTTTCAAAAGGTTTGGATAATGGAATATCAACCACTTCTTTATCTTTATGAGTTTCAACAACCTTAAAATGTTTATCAATAATATCTCTATCCTTCTTTCCAAATAAACTCAAAGGTATATGTTCAGTTGAGTTTTCCATAATAATCATATTATCAATAGGTTTCCTTACCAGTTTAATTGATGTTTCACCTCTTCTAGTAGATAAGTTTCTTGAATGAGTTAATGGATTAACTAACTTATACGATACTTTACCTTTCTTATTAACATTTTTAGTTGCGTAAAACTCTGGTATTGCTATTGTTTGAGATGACATCATAGGTATATCAACCTTTGTATTAGCATTTCGTTTTCTTATTCCTTTATTAAGACTTGGTGGTTTAGGATTTGGATTAACCTTTTTCTTTTTACGGATTTCCGCCATAAATTGTTTCGCTTCTTCACTTCCCTTCGCAAATCTCGGCATAGTATATAATATTAACAGATAATATTATTTACCAAAGTATATTTCTACTTAAATTATTGGGACTATACTTATTATGTTTCCAATTACCTTTCATAAATAAGGTTCTTTGTAAATAGTTATGTCTTCTTGCTGGATTTTTATGTTTGGTAAAGTCTTCATATCCCATTTGACCGAAGTGTATCCATTTATTACTATGAGGATTTAACACCATATATTTCTTCTTTGGATTATCAGACAATTCAATATCTACATTATCGCCTAAATATTCTTTTGCTTTTTTAAATACTACCTTTGGATTTGAATACTCTAATATATCTTTACTCTTTGAATTAGCAGATATACCTTTACCTTCAAACTTTGGAAGATTATAATCACCTTTAATAATCTGTTTTAGGTCAATTTGATTTATTAAATTTTTTTTTTTTATTTCTTCTGGTGTTAATGGAGTATGTTTATTTATTCTTTTTGTAGGTCTATATACTGGATAAGATTTATTACCTATATCTTTCCATTCCTCTTCATACCATCTTTTAAGATTTTTTGGTTTATTATCGTTAGAGTAAGTCCCACCTAACTCTTTATATTTTTTAACAATAAATCCACTCTTGTAAGCAGATGGTTTAGAATATATAGTATCCGCATATTTTTTAACCTTATCATAAAGGTCTTGATTATCAATAGTAGGCATATATATAATTAAGATTTATTTTTTCTTCATTTGCTTTTCCCTTACAACCCTTGTTGTTTCTAACAAATATTCATTTACATTATAACCTCCAAATGTTTTACACATATATTCAGCGTAATCACCATACTGATATTTTTTGTAATGTTTCTTTTCATTTTTCTTACCTTGATTAGTAATCTTAACTAATTCATCTTGGAAACCATTCCTTCTCGCCCAATCAGATATATTTGATGCTGTAATACCACCAAAACTCCAACCACTGCTTCTGGTTCTCCTATGGTAATCACTATAAGTCCAAGCGCCATCAATTGCTTTCAATCCTCTTAGGGATGTTAGTTTGGTTGTCTTATCCCAATATTTTAGGTTGAATAAAGAATAATACTTATTAGGGGTTAGATTATAATTCAAAGTCTTATACAGAACCCTAATTTTGAATGGAAATATAGATTTGTTTGATTTACATCCTTCTCGTTGTCTAAAATTCTTCCAACTCTCTCTGCCGTCAGCAGTTGAAAAAAATTCTTTCCAAAAACACTCCGCAAATGTATAAAATTTATTTTGTTTCAAAAACCATTCTTCAACCCTTTTGTCATCTTTTACATCCTTAAATTTAATACGATATTCATTAAAATCTTTTCTATTGTATCTAACGCTTGGATGATACTTTGAAACTCTTGAATAAATATAACATTTACCATTATAACTAAAATTATCATTTAATATATCTTCATATTTATCATAACCCTTACCAGCAATATTACTTCCATAACGAAATGTGTTGTATTGTGTTTTAAACAACCCTCTTCTTATCATAAAATATTTTTTCAACTCAACAAACATAATATTTTGAGTGCGTTTAAGAGTATAAGGTTTGTTTAACTCTTCAACCACACTATTAAACATACCTTTAAATGTTTCTTGGGTTTCATTAGGTTTATATACTTCAACCTTATAAGTTAAAACAACATTCTTAATAATGACATCATAAGTTCCTTTGGTTTCAGTTTCAACCAACTCAATATGGTTAGGAATTTCAATAACATTTAAATCTTCTGGGGAAGGTTCTGGGTTTTTATTTGGGTTCTTAATAACTTTTAAGGTATAAGTCCCTTTAATTTCACTTTCAATCAACTCATAAAACGCTGGGGTTGCTTTAACAATAAACTCGTTGTTAGACATTTGATATTATAGTTTAGTATATATGTTTAAGTCGTTTTTAAAATAATATATATTAATTATTCTTATAAGGAAATTATTAAAATATATATTAGGTCAAAAATGAAAAAGAGGGAAAGTTGTGAAGTGGTGCGCCATTTTCAAAGATTTTTATGGGACTTTTTTTATTTTTTGGATTTTTAATATTTTTAAAAAACCTCGCCAAAAATCTTCTAAAACACCGCACAACTTTACTACTTTCCCTACCTTTTTTATTAATTATTATATATATTAATATATATTAAAAACGACTTAAATATTTATACTATTCTATAATATCAAATGAATAGAGTGTTTGAAGAGATTGAAATTGATATGGGTGATATTAATTTTAGAAGACGTATAAGAGGTATGAATAAATATTATTATCCTTTTTTGTTGTTAGAGTTTAAGGAGTATATGAATATTAAAAAAATATCTTTTGTTAAAGATAAAGGTTATATAATTAATCCAGAACCAGTTTATGAGGGTAAAATATATTTAAATAAAAAAGATAAAATGTATAATATTAGACACCGAGCAAAAGCGGATAAAAAAAGGTTTAATTACAATAAACAAATTATAGGTCCATACTCAATAATAAAAATTAATTACTGGAATATACAATATGATACCGATAATTATACTTATGAAATACGTAATGATAGTGGTGATGATACACCAGAAGAAATTATGGATAGAATACGATGTATGAAATCTTGGGAACTTCGTAAATCTCTAAGTATTCCAGACATAAAAAAATTAGCAGATATTAATGGGTTTGATAGAAGTAAAGTAATTAAAAAAATTGTAAATAAAGGTAAGAAAAACGAAAGAATAGAGTATAAAGACCCTAACCCTAAAAGAAGAGATAAATATGGGTATATCAACCATACTATAACAATTAAAGACTATATAACATTCTTAATGAAGTTATAATCACCTTCTTATATCCAATATCTCTAACAGACCCTTTCTAAATCTTTTGTCAGCACTCTCCTCCATATCAATAACCAACGGACTAAACTTTTCTTGCGTTGCGTATTCGTATAGTTGTATTAATTCTTCTTTGGTTATCCCCAACCCAAATTCACTTAATATGATATTAACCTCTCTATTACCACTTAATTTTAATAACACCATATAACTACAATTATTACGAATAATTTTAGGTATTTTGAAATATGACTGACTAATGAAAATAACAGAGCAATTTAATTTTCTTGCTCTTATGTAGTAGTTCTCAACCATACTTAAATCTTTACTCAATACTAAATCGTCCCAAACTACTAAATGATTTTTTTCTTTATCAAAGTCATCAAGTTTAGGGGTATTACTTAATCCCTCTTTAATGACTATCTGGTCGCATTTGTTAGTAATCCATTTGTATAATGGTTCATCTTTGTTTTTTGTAATTATGTTAATTGTGCTAAATGACCCTTTTTCACCACAACTAAATACCTTTAACAAGTTTATCAAAAAATTAGTTTTACCAGAACCAGATGGCGCTACTATACACATTCTAAAAGGTAGTTTAAAGTTATGTAAATGAAAATTAGGATTATCTACTTTGTCTAAAAACTCCTTAGGCATACGTTCATACATATTAACAATCTTACCACCCTCAATATCTTTGTCTTTTCTCTTTGGAGGCATACTATTAATATTAAATGAGAAAATTAATTTTCTTATTTAATTATATAATGAGCGGACAAGGCATATCATACCCACCTCCAAGTGAGAACTTACCAACCTTTGATAGTAGTGTGTTTAAAATTAATACAGCACCAATAACGGCAACATCTGGTCTTGAATACTTTTTAGCGTTTCCAACGGCACAAGGAACACAGAACCTAGAATCTATTAATGTAGGAGGAGTTGCTACTTTTTATAGTAATATCATTTTAGATGGTGTTGGTGATTATATTCAGTTTCCAGATGGTTCTCAACAAACTACTGCTGGTGGTGGAGGCGCTGGTGGTGATGTTTTTCTCGCTGGTGGAACAGCATTAGTTCCTCAAACTTTTACTGGATATAATCAATTTGATAATGAATTAGATATAAACGGAAATTTAATATTCCAAAATAGTTCAAGTTTAATCGTCCTTAATAGTTCATTACAAATTCAAAACTCTCTTTCACCAACATACAATATAGGTTTAACTAATTCATCTACCGATTGGACGTTATCATCCGCAGTAGGAGGACTACCGCTCAATTTTAATTTAAATTTTTCTGGAATGTCTATTACAGAAGATGCTACATATATAAATTTAAATGCTACAAATTCTGTTGTTATTAGTAATATATTAGCATCTCCAACTAACCCAACTATAAATTCCGCAAATTTAGCAAATGGAAAAGGAACTTTTTATGTAAATAGTAGTCAATTACCTTCTTTTGCTTATAATGATGGAACAACTATTACATATAGTCCTTTGACAACTCAAACTGATTTAACTAATTACGCTCTTTTATCTGCTGATAATACTTTTACTGGTGATAATACTTTTACTGGAAATAATGAATTTCAATCACCAATTAATATAGATAATACAACAATAAATTTTCAAGGAAACGCATCTATAATAATGGGTAATACATATTCTGTTTTAGATTTTCCAGAACCCTTACCAACTATTCCAAATAATAAAACTGGTTTAGGTATTGGTTGGAATAATGCTGACCCTATTGATGAATTTGGAGAAGTAGATTTCCTTTGTTATGGAGGTGAGGATGCTAGTGGTGGATTTGCTTTTTATAATATGAATTCAACAACCGCACCTACGCAATTAGCAAGTTTTTATCCATCTGGAATAACTTTTTCTATAAATCCATTAATTCCAACTTCAACCGCAATTGGAACATCTACATCAAGTCCAACTACTACAAACTATTATTTAGATACTACTTATGCTCCATTAGCAAGTCCATCATTATCTGGAACTCCTACTGCTCCAACAGCATCTGCTGGGGATAATTCAACAACTATTGCTACAACCGAATACGTTTCAATTGCTACAAGTAGCGCTATTAGTAATACTTTTAAAACTTTCCAATGGAATTATCAACCAATAAATGCTGGTGAAAATACATCTTGGCAAGGTTATATACCTTTATCTATTACTATGAATGTCTTTTATTTTTTATTTTCCACTGCTAATCCTTCAACTGCTGAGTCAATAAATGGCGCGGCAACAATATATGCTAATAATACTCAATTTAGCGGTTTTGGTTATGCGGTAAAACAAAATTATACTGCGAGTGGTTATACTGGTTATGGTTATGTTTTTACAATTTTAGGTTATACTGGCGCTCCCAATTCAAGTCCAAATTTAAGTATTACAAGTCTTGCTCTTACGAGTAATTCACCTAACGGATGTTGTTATTGTAAATTTCAAGGTTTAAATGATGGGGGTGTTTATAATTTAACTCCTAATTCTACAAATTATATGAATTTTATAATTACCAAATGGAATTAATAATCTTGTATATATTATATGTCTATTCAACCATATAATTCACAATATCAAACATCATTAGTTCCTCAAACTCTTTTAGGATATTCTGATAATGGTGTTTCTGCTCTTGAAATTACTTCTACAAGTATTGTTTTGGGAGGGAATTTAAATACAACTCCTATTTATGTTTCTATCAGCACCGCTGGTTTAACAACTACATTAGCAACTGGTTTAGATGTAAATTGTGATTTCAATATGAACCAAAATGATATTACTAATGTTTCTTCAATTATACAAGAAGGGAATGATTTAAATATAAATACTGGTGTTTCAGCATTAGATATAAATATTTCTGCTGGTAGCGCTCTTAATTTGACTGGTGATGATAATATTAATTTAACTTCAACAAATGGAAAAACATATATCAATCTTTCTGGTGCTTCATCTGGGGACGGAGAACTTGTTTGCTCTAATTTTAGTAGTGGAGGAGATATTACCCTTTCGGCATTAAGTGGAGGTGTAATAGGTTTAAACTCTGGGGACAACGTCCAAATAACTGCTGGTGAAAATTTTTTCGTAAATACAAACGCTACAACTGGGATTATCAGTTTGAATACGGATAGTATGAATATAAACTCTACAAACGGATTAAATATGAACTTAAAAAATATTGTTAATTCTACTGGTCTTACTACAAGTGGTGGTAATATTGATATAATCTCACAAACGGACGATATTAATATTCAATCTGTTACTGGAATGAGTATATCGGTTAATAATGGAGCATTAAACCTTACTTCAAGCGGTGCCTCAATTAATTTAACAACAGACGTAGATATTAATTTTACCTCTACGTTTGAAATTCAATTCATAAATCCTACGGAAACTTGGTTTAATACTACAGCACCAAATCAAGGGGATGGAATAGTATATGGTAATTTTTATGGTAATTTAAATGGTAATGCTACGACTGCTACAAATGCTACAAATGTTGCTATAACGGATAATAATACTTCGGCAACATACTATCCAACTTTTGTAAGTAATAATACTGGTAATTTGGCGTTGAATGTAGATAAGACAACTAACCCTCTTTCATATATACCTTCAACTGGAAATCTGTCTTCTACATTATTTACTGGTTTGTTATCAACTGGTGGATTAGTTTATTTATCAACTGGGTCAGTTGCTATTACTGGGTCAGCATCCGCAACCAATATCAGTTTATCTGGTATATTCAATTCAACGTATAAAAACTATCGTATAGTGTTATCCCCAACTAGTCAAATAACTTTTACAGCGTATCCTTCGTATAGTCTTCAAGCGTTCTCTGGAATTGGAACTATGCCGACGATTGCTTCTCTGTATGGATTTGAAATGACTTCTTCGGCGACTACTATTGTAACACCAATTTATACTGCTGGGGCAACTATATCTTCTTCCCCTTTAATATTAGCAGTCAGTCAAGTAGTTAATCACCAAACAATTATTGAAATAGAAAATGTAGGTTTTACCGCAACTACTACTCAATCATTAGGTTTGAAATGTAAATCGTTTTATTCAAACCCAGGGATAAGCGGTGCGAGTGATAGAAGTATTTTGGCGTCAAATGTAAGCGGATCAACGATTACTGGATTAGTTTTACAGCAAAATAGTATATCAGTTGGAAATAATATGACGATTGGTTGGACGATATACGCATATAAATAAAATATTGACAATATATATGAATGACCCTTTACTAACAGAAGAAGACGAAAGATTTGTAATGTTTCCAATAAATTATCAAGATATATGGTCTATGTATAAGAAACAAGTTGAATGTTTTTGGAGAACCGAAGAAATAGATTTAGTAAAAGATTTAGTAGATTGGGAACAAAAACTAACTGATAATGAGAGGTATTTTATTTCTGTTGTTCTCGCTTTTTTCGCTTCAAGCGACGGCATAGTAAATGAAAATTTAGGATTAAGATTTATGAATGAAGTAAAAATAAGTGAAGCACGAGCATTTTATGGTTTCCAAGTTGCTATGGAAAATATACATAATGAAACTTATTCTCTTCTTATTGATACACTTATAAAAAAAAAAGAAGAAAAAAAGAAACTATTTGAAGGTATTAAAAATTTTCCTTCAATTAAGAAAAAAGCAGACTGGGGAAAGAAATGGATTACTGATAGTTCTTCATTCGCAACAAGGTTAGTTGCGTTCGCATGTGTAGAAGGTATAATGTTTTCAGGATCATTTTGTTCTATCTATTGGTTAAAGAAAAGAGGATTAATGAATGGATTATCTTTTTCAAATGAATTGATTTCACGAGACGAAGCAATACATACCGAGTTCGCTATTCTTCTTTATTCCAAACTAAAAGAAAAAATATCCAAAGATCAAATTCACAATATTATTAAGGAAGCAGTAGAAATAGAAACAGAATTTATTTGTGAGGCATTACCATGTAGATTAATTGGAATGAATAGTGATAGTATGAGTAAATATATAAAATTCGTAGCAGATAGATTATCAGTTCAACTTGGGTGTGGAAAGATATATAATATAAATAATCCTTTTGATTTTATGGAATTAATTTCAGTAGAAGGTAAGACTAACTTTTTTGAAAGAAGAGTAAGTGAATATTCTTTATCAACAAAAGATAAAAGTGAAGAATTACAATTTGATTTTTTATAATATACATAAATTATTAAAGTAGATAAGTCAAATAGAAAATATTTACAAAGTATAATGCCTACTCCAAAAAATCAAAAGTTATACGATCAAGTAAAGAGATATGCGGATAGTATTTATGAGAAACCTTCCGCATACAAATCAGGATTTATCGTGAAAAAATACAAAGAACTTGGTGGCGAATATTTAGACGATAATAAACCTAAAAATTTAAAACGTTGGTATGAAGAAAATTGGGAGGACGTAGGTCATTCCAATTATCCAGTTTATCGTCCAACAACAAAAGTAAGTAAGAAAACACCTCTTACTCCAAGTGAAATAGAACCAAGTAATCTCAAAGAACAAATATTATTGAAACAAAAAATTAAAGGAAAACATAATCTTCCTCCTTTTATAGAGAAATAATATATGGATACAAATGTATTTGACGCTGTATTTTGGTCTTTTTTTATAACTTCAAGTATAGGATTTATTCTCGCTTTTACAAAAATGCTTTACAAATCAAAATGTTCCACAATAGAATGTTGCGGATTTAAACTAACACGAGATATAGAAGCAGAAGAAAAGATTGACGAACTCGAAATAGAAAGACACGTAGAAACAAAAGAAGAAAAATCTAATAATAATGTATAATGATCATTACCGAAATAAAAGAAAGTTCAAAACCAACCAAAAGATTTAGAGTGAAGTTGTCAAATGGACAAGAAATAGATTTTGGATTAAAAGGTGGTTCAACTTATATAGATAATCATGACGAAGTCAAAAGAAGAAATTACTGGGCACGTCATTTCGCTTCAAGACATGAACGACATTTGATTTATAATTTAATTCCAAGTCCTGCCCTAATGAGTGCGTGGATACTTTGGGGACATTCAACTGATATTAGTGAAAACATAAAAGAACTTAACAAAATGCTCGAAGCGAAATATGGCGGTCTATAACTTTAGATTTAGAAAATAGTTTATAAATTCTTCTCTTTGAACTTATAAACTTTAATAACTTTAATAATTTATAGTATTAAGAAATATACATTATCTAATTTTTTTATAGTTATAATATAATATGGAAGAAATACCTATTGCCCCTTTAACTGCTTCACATAAAAGAAAAATGGTAAAAGGTGAATCTTTTAGAATTAAGCATGGTGGAGCAGTCATGCTCGTTAAACCTCATAGAGTTCCAAAAATAATGAAAGCGTTTAAGAATGGTAAATCGCATACAATCAGCATGACTGACGAAGAAGTTCATGCGAATGGTGGTTCTATATTTGGTGATAAGTTTGACAAATTTTTAGATAAACATGGTGCGAAAAAGGCAGTATATGCTATTGGAGATCAACTTAAACCAGTTGCGAAAGCAGGAATAACCGCTGGAATACTGGGAGGTGCGGCAGCGTTAAGTGGATTAGAAACATTCGCAACAGGCGGAGCAGGAGCGTCCCTCGTGCCAGCGATAGGGGTTGGAGCGTTGGGGTTATCTGCTCTCGCAAATGATTATATTGATAATCCAAAAAAATATCAAGGAAGTAAAGGACAAACACAATTAAATGATTTGAAATCAGCAGGTATGTCAAAGGTAGGACAATATGGAAATCAAATTGGAGGTCAGTATGGTATGAGTGAATTAGGAACAAATCCTTATGCTTCTTTGAATGCTATGACTGGAACAAACGCAGGAGCATTAGGAACAGCAAATGGACAAGTCGCTATTGCTAATAGTATTAATCAACAATTATCAAACGCACAAGTATTCGCACGAGATAGTTTAT
>Ga0181358_1000195_pt1 | contig 27111 bp, 28 predicted proteins | sample Fa13VDMM110SD_FD_130096 | JGI IMG/M metagenome (GOLD analysis project Ga0181358, IMG submission 130096) | Freshwater viral communities from Lake Michigan, USA - Fa13.VD.MM110.S.D | ecosystem: Environmental > Aquatic > Freshwater > Lake | place: USA: Michigan | collected 2013-09-24 | reverse complement strand
GTGGAGTCGTGAGACTGCTGGTGAGATTGGGGTGAAAATGTACCATACCAAAAACGTCAGCCGTCAAATGGAGAAGCTTCCAGAGTACCTCTCTGCACTGGTGAACAATCGCCGCAGGTTGGTGGAGGGAATGAATTACCTCTTAGAGGTTGAATGCAGTCCAACACAGTCTGCATACATTGCCTCTGGTTACTTCCATCAACCTCTCCCAGGGGCTGAAAACACAAAAACGGAATTGAGTACAACAGCATTCAATCGAGCCAATGCAGTGCGTGATTTGAGCATTGTTGGAAAGGGTAACAGGGGAAAAACCCTGTACGATCTTTTCAACGGTTTCACTGAATTCTTCACCTCTGGTGATGGTGCTGGTGGAGTGAAAGCCAGTGCTGGCAAGCGTCAGAGTGTGGCACGTTTTGGCATGGCAGCAGATCATAAGGACCAGTTCCTGAGCGTTTTGCTTGACAGCAATCGCACCAGTGAAATGGAAGCAATGGGAGAGAAGCTGTACCGTGACAAGGTGCTGACCACAAAGTAGATCAACCCCAAAACAAACCCCAACCCCTTCCAAAGTCTGGAAGGGGTTGGCTTTCCAATCTTTCCCAAATGAATCATTACTCTCTAGTTGTACCTAGCCTAGAGGAAAAGAGAATGGTTAAAAGTCTAGCTTGTGCCTTGCTGGTACTGGCTGGACTTGTGGGGGCTAATCCCCTACCTCCATTCCACATCTTTCCAGTCCATGGTTAGGTTGGAAGGGTTGGGGGATTTTCCTATACTAGGATTTTCCTCCAGCCTATCCATCTTAAAAAACAGTATAAAATTCTTAGGAGTGGTGGAAAATTGCCTAAGAAGGGTGCCTAGGTGGGTTGGACCCCTGGGGGGCAAATGCCACCACTATTCTCATTTTTGAGAATATCATACCCCCCTTATTTTTTAATCACTATTTTTCTCTATAATAAAAACACTATACCCCCTCTTTAAGAAAGAGCTTTTGAAAATTTTTTTATTATTTTTTTTAATTTCAGAAACTCCATACCCCCCCTCTTTTTATTTTTTTTACCAGAACTTGGTTCTGTTTAATATTACTGTTGTTTCATCTCCCTCTTTGCTAGTTTCACTTAATTGGAAATCTTCTATTTTTGGTAGTAGTCTTTTAAGATATAGGTTTGTTCTATTATCTCCTTTGCTAGTGAAACTCACAGTGTGCACACTATTGTTTGTATAGTCACTGTCAAACTGTACAAAACGATTACAGATTTCCACCACTGTGCTTAATATTTTAAAATATTCATTTGTTCTCACAGGATTAACATCTAATTGATATCCTGTTAGGGGTGCAAAACTTTTAACTTTTCCAAATGCAACTTCCCAGTGACTATCACTATATCTACTCTGTCTTGCATACCATAGGTATTCATTTCCTTCACTGTCAAAGAATGGAATGATTTGTACACTTTTTAGTACAGTTTTTTCTCCAATGTAATCATCATCTGATTCACTGTCTTCAACCTTTGCTGTTTCAAATTTTCCCCTTATTTTTAGGGTGCTGTTAAAACTTTCAAACTTAACTCTGCCCCTTCCACTAATAAATTTATCTCCAAATTCACTATCATATCTATTAATTTTTGACAAGTCACTAGGGTCAAAATATGGCCCCTCTGACATTTTAGCAATTAGTCTCTTTTTCCATGTTGAATTGTTGTAGGGTGTACTAAAAGGGTCTGAAAGCACAATGCTGCCACTGCTTCTGAGCAAGAAATTATCACTGTGCAAGTCTAGGCTGCAAGAGGGAAAAAGACCTTTTAAGGTTTTAACAAAATTGAACAAGTTTTCACTGTCACTGTTCCATTTTAAATTTCTCATGTAGGGAGCCTCATATGAGAAATCACTCTTTATATAATTGTCAACACTCTCTGGTGTTTTTTCTTTCAGGTTAATTGTGCTGCTGTTAAGAAGCATTCCAGCATAAATCATTTTTCCTATGCTGTAGTGATCCTCTACATCACTGGGTATTCCTTGTAGTTTTTCCATTTTAACAGTGTACAAGTTTTGCTGTCTTGCTCTTCTCTTGTAGGTTGGAGTTATTCTTCTGGGTTTGTCTAGTAGTTTTGGAACAAAAGTGTTGTTTTGATTTCTCATGCAAAATCTCACATATTTCAAATAGCAATTATCATCACTAAAAATTTTTAAAACATAGTTCCAAGAGGGATAACTTAAAACTGTTGCATAGGCACCACTGCCTATTACACTTCCACCATAGGAACGAAAAAGGTCCAACACATCATCAAAACTAAGACTCTGATTTTCCTCTCTGGTTAGGAGATTTTGAATGTTGAAAGACTCTTTTACAAGACTGTGGTAACATTTAAACTTCATATCTTTATTTAATTTATAGCTATGAAAGACTTGGAATTCCAAGCCACAATCTCCATCACTTCGCCGAATTGGTTTATATATACGATACCATCATAGCCAAATTTAACAGCACGGCTTGAAATTTCTTTTGAGGGATAACCTTTCTCCTCTTGTATTTTTTCAGAAAGTTGGTATGCCTTCTCTGCATTCATTCCCAACTTTATAAATGCTATTGCTTCTGGTGCAATACGATTTTGACTAATACTCATATCTATAACCAAAGGTTTTCTTAAATTAACTTGATATTTATGAACCATTCCTTTTTTATGCTTTTCAAAAGTTGAGCCGCTTTCTTTTGAGTAACGTGCTGCATTTTCTTGAGTGGTGAAATAATATCCTGCACCTAATGCACCTTCTTTTGATGGTTTTAAATCTTTTGCAGTTTGTAATTTTCCACCATGATAAACAGTAGCAGTGAACGGTTCATTCTCTACAGGAAGAGGGATATTCTCTAGAGATTCACATAGTATGTGGAAAAATTCTTTAAACTTCATAGTTTTATTTACTCAATTATAAGAGTTCCTCTGCTCTTAGGTATATATCCTTTACCATTGGGCCATTACTATAGTGTTTCATCATGTCATTATCTGCTCTCATTCTGGGATTCACTTGTCTTGCTGCTCTGGCTAATTTTAGTGCCTCCTCTCTAGAAACAAATCTTCCCTTTGATGTTGTGAATCCATCCTCTAAAACACCATCTATTATATCATCCCCATCCTTCTCATCAGCCAATTCTCTTATTCCATTCAAAAATCTACTTGTAACACTCTTTGGGAACCATCCCCTTTCCCATGCAAGCATTCTTGCATCATAGTGAAAGTCTCCCTCTAATATTTCTCCAGTCTTTCTGTTTCTAACAGAGGCACTTTTTATAGATTCCTCCTGTGTTATTCTAGTTCCTGCTATTGATAGGCTCTCGTACACTAGGAAAAATTTCTTAAACTTCATATTTTTATAAGTTAGGAGAAAAGGCACAAGTGTTCACATTTCCCTTTTGGGTCTAGGAAGATTCCACTACTATCAACACTCAATATTTGTTTCCATTCTTCTAAAGTTTTTATTGCACAGTCCAAGTCAATGTCCTGATGCTCAACTTCTTGCTCTTCTCTGTTCTTTTCTTGTTGGTTTTGCATAGCTTTATTATTTATATTTATATTTCTTTGCTTGGAAACTTGAACTTTTTCTTTGGTCTTAAATATAAATGTTTGTTTCCACTCACAACACTTTTACTCATGCCTCTGCCCATACCTCTCTTATAAAAGGTTGTAGCCTCACTATCCTCCACAGCAATAGGATCAACAATAACAAGAGAGCCATCATTTCTAGTCATTACATTATGGGAGTGTAAGTCTAGTCTACATTCTTTTGTACCAGAAATCATTAAATCTCTAACATAATTTATCCAAGAGAAAGAAATTGGAACAACATGTTTAAGGAATAATTGTAGTTTATCTTGATGTTCCTCTGGGAAGTATTCTCTCTGATAGCCTTCTAGTGTTTTGTCAAAAACTCTCTCAAAGTTTTGAAACAACATGTTTTCTTCTAAAAAATAGTATGATAAAAATTCCAATTCACTTGCAATCTTGGAAGACTGTCCAGATAGGGGTTGTAATTTTTCTAGCTTAACAATATACAAGTTTTGAGTGTCTGATGTTCTAGTGTAGTTTGGAAGTATTTTTCTAGGTTTGTCCAAGATTTTTGGACAGAATTCCCTGTTTTGATTTCTCATGCAAAATCTTATGTATCTAGTGTAGCAGGGATCATCACTGTATATTTTACAAACATAGTTCCAAGAGGGATGAGACAAGACACTGCCAAACATTCCTGTTCCAAGAACTTTTCCTCCTAGTTTTTCAAAGTCATTTAAAACATCACTTATTGTATGATACACTGGAAAGTTGCTGTTGGTTAGGTAGCCAGTTAAATCAAATCCCTCTTTTATTAAGCTGTGGTATTGTTTGAAATTCATTCTGTTGTTCTGTTCTCCTCTCCAAATTCTCTCTCCAAGTTTTTTAGCAACTTGTAGTCATTAGGTGTTAATTTTGGATAATCCACAACTTTACTATTTATTTTTTTGAGTTTTTGCAGCCCTGGTAGGATTGTATTTCTACCATTATCTCCCAGCAAACTTGGTTTACCAACCTGAGTTCTCCTCTCATCTCTCTTTGATGCACTAGTATTTTCCCACTTTGTTGAAACAGGGTCTGTTATAACAAAAGTACCATCCCTTCTCATCATAAAGTTACCAGAGTGAAAGTCTAGTCTACAATTTGGTAGGAGACTTTCTATGGTTTTTGTTGCATCAAACAGGGTTGGATGTGAGATTGCAATCCTGCTAAAAAAACTATCAAATTCACTTCCACTCAAACCAGTTGGAAATAACTTTTCCATTCTCACAGCATATACAAATTCATTGTACAAATTTCTTTTAAAACTTGGAACATACCTTCTAGGTTTGTCCAAGAAAACAGGAAAGTGTGGGTTATAGTGTCTCATGGCCAGTTTTACATACCTGATATAACAACTGTCATCACTGAATATTTTAAGAGCATAGTTCCAAGAGGGATGAGTATAGACACTTGCAAATGCACCACTGCCTAAAATTTTTCCTCCTTTTTGCTGAAATATTTTTTCTATTTGCTGTAGTGTTAAATGAGAATAGTCTGGATTTAGTAAAAACTCCTCCAAATTTTCAAATTCTTCATTAACCAAACTGTAATAGCTTTTAAAATTCATATAATTTTATTTACAAAAAGATATTATTCATCTTCATCGTTTAGGAAGTCCAAGTCTATGTCAAAGTCTTCATCATCTCTCTCCTCACCATGTGTTGATTCTCGGTTTGGGGTTATGGAACCACCATTAAGTTTTATCCATTCTGATAGACTCTCAACATCTTCCTCTACAGGTTTGGAGTTGCCATAACCCATGTGCTGATAAACCGTTAGGCTTGTAGGGTTTAGCTCTGCTGTGCTGTTTGGAAGTTTTAGTATCAAACTCCTTGCACTCATACAACTTGTATGATATCCGCCAACACAGTGATTCATTCTTTCTCCCTCTTTCTCTAGAGAAAACTTATTATATAATACTCTTACTTTAGGAGTGTCAATGTATTCTCTGGGATAACTATATTCCTTATTACCCATCTGCTTATTATATTCATCTGCTATTCTTTTTGCAGAATTTTCAAAAGCTTTTTCTGGACTTGTTTTTATTCCATTAACCAAGTCTTCATCTACAATTTTTGAAACCATGTTTAAAGGGAAAAATATATGAGTTTCTCCTGCTGGACCGTGAACTTCTTTAGTAGTTACTAGGAATTTACTCTCTATATTGTACAAGAACCATCTGAAAGTTGTCCAGCTTTGAAAGCTGTAGTCTGCAACACTGTTCAAAATTCCGCTCTTTCTGCTGTCAGAAACTGTTTTGAGTCTTTTACCAAGTAACCATGTTGGGAAATTTTGATGTTTAACATCTGTATCAAAATGAATGATATTATTGGGAGAACTCTTTCTGGATAGTTTATTAACAATATTATCATTTATATATTTCAACCAATCATGACTCTCTTTTTTAGAGGGTTCATTTTCCTTTTCATTATTTTGAAGAACTCTTGCACCAACAGAGTGAGTTCCGTCCCCATTATTCTGTGAGAATTTTAAGGTATCAACTATTTCAGATTCTCCATTTGTTATTCTGGCACTATCTTTAGCCAAATCTTGTGGAGTTTTATATCTATAAAATAATGCATACAATACATCTTCTGGCAAGTCTCTATATTCCTCTTGAATCTCAGATGGGTGCTTAGGTTTACTAAAGGCATTAGATATCAAATAACGATAGATTGTAGGAGCAGTAACATTATATTCTTTAAATATAGTTAGTATGTCTTCGTTGTTAAGTTTTGTATATCTGTCTATTTTTTTTCGAGTTTGTTTTAGTTTTTTATCAATTTCCTCTAGACTTTTTTGATATTCTGCTATTCTTTCATGGTTTTTATTTTTGAATTTTTTGTGCATATCCAAATCTCTAACAATAACTTGTTTCTTTGATAGTAGACTATGGATTCTCACATTAAACATTCTCAAATAATCTTTTACAGCACGAATAAATTTATAAACAACTTCAGTACCACTTTCATTATCATGATTAAAAACCCCGTATTTAGTTTTTACATCAGTATATATCATTTCTGCCTCACTCTTTTTGATTTTATTAAAAGGACCAGTTGGATACATTTTAAAAATATAATAGTCACCTTTTTCAATAATGTAATCAGAAGAGTTGAATGTAGAATCATTATGTGAAATAATACTAGCAGCATCCAAATCAGGATAGTCTCCAGGATATTTTCTCATGTCTTGTGCAACTTTCCAAATCTCTGAGGGATTCTTATTTTTTATATTATTTATAACTTCTCTACTTTCTAGAAAATGTTTAAAAAAACTTTTGAAATTCATAAACTTATTTATAGAGAATCGTTTAATAACACATTGTATAGCACAGGGTCATATTTTTTTATATTTTCTACTGAAATCATAGAATTCTTATTTAAGACTAGATATGTTCTCACCTTTATTACTTCCTCTGGAGACAGTACTGTTTCTGCATCTGATGCTACTCTGGAACCTTGGTAGGGAACTCCAGATTGTGCATTTCTCTTCATCCACTCTGCTTTCTCTCTATCAAATTTGTATGGGTCATCTTTATTAAATTGTTGTTGTCTCTCATTCTCTCTCTGCCATTCATCTTTGGTTCTCCCATAAACATTTAGGGGTTTGTGATTAGTAGGTAAACCATTAAATGTGAGATGAGGTGTTTCTCTCATATGCTTTTCTTTGGCATCCTTTATGGCTTGTTGATTTTGTTTCTCTTCATCTTCCACTCCGAAATTTTTATACCATTTCAATCTTTCGGGATATTTAGGTTGTGCTATTGTTAAATAACCAAATGCAAATTGTTTTTGAATATTATCACCTCTTACAGAAGAATCTGTTGCTCTTTGAATAATATTAGAATATTGTTGACCAGAAGTTCCCCAAGAAGATTGGTTTAGTGCATAGAGTAGTGCTGTGTTAGGGTCTTTTGCCCAATAAACTCCATTTCCCTTAGACTTTGCATCTCCAGTTTTGGAAAAAGGATTTAATACTTTATGACCTCTAAACAACATTGTTGACCAATTCTCCTCTAATGCACCACTACGAGATTGTGTTAAATTATAGTCTTGATATTTCGGGTCTGATGATTTTACTATTCCTCTATTAATCTGTTTATCTAAATCTATAGAAACAGCTAATGGAAACAATCTATAAATTCTCTGCAATAATTCTGTATTGTTGGTAATAGGAAAATTCTCCTGTTTATTAGAAAATTTTCCCTTTGACTTTCGAAATAAATCACCCCTTAAATTCTCTAACAGAAAACTAAAAAATTTATCAAAATTGTCTGTCATAGTATTATTGATTTTTCCACTCATCACCAGTAGAGTAATTTCCATCTTTCCAGTCTTCTCCTTCAAGCTCCCAATCTTCCAATTCCTCATCTTCCTCATCTTCTGGATTTTCTATTTCTTGGAAACTGTCTGGGAATTCTAGGTAACTTATTTCTGTGTAAGGGTGTTTGTATCCAGGGTCTTCATGATTATCAGTCCAACCTATTCCACTTCCAATCATTTTCATAAGAGTTAAGAACACAAAATTTTCTGGACTACTCTCCTCATAGTGGTCATCTATACTCTGACCATCCACAATTAGTGCATTAGAGTATAAATGTTTTAAATCTTTTCCATTAGCACTCTCAAAAGATTCTATCATACCATAAATTTTATTCTCCAATCTTTCAACATCCCCCCTTTTCATGAATGTTGTGTATGGTGGTGCTATTTCTAATATATCATTTCCACCAAGTTTTACATAGTTAGGATCACTTTCTGGAACTTCTTGCTCTATCCAGTCTGCCCAGAGTGATGCAAATATGTACTGTGCTGCTTTGTCCACAGCATCAGTTGTAAAATCTAAATCTATTTCTTCTATAAAGTTTTCATTTACAATTTTAAGCAGTTCACTAAATTTCATAAAAGTATTTATAGAGTGGTAAATATCTTTATGAAATTTAGTGAATTGTATAATATTATCAGGGAAAGATGGGATGGTAAAACTGATGATGAAAATTATAAAAATCAAGTGGTTGGGGCATTTCGTGTTGTTTTTGATTTGGATGAGGATGAGATAATAACAAAAGAAACTAAAGATAATAGAAGCTACTCTAATCAATTGGGAATATCAAGCCTATCTGTTGGAGACTGGTGGTTCTGTCCAACTGATGCTCACTGTAAGATGAAAGATATGTTTTTTATAATTTATAAAAATAGAAGATATCTAATTCATATGGATGTAATTTGTTGGGATAAGGAACCAACACTAGAAGATTTTAAGAATAGTAATACTGGAAAGAGTAGTGGACCAATTAAAAGAAACCCCTTTGATTTTTCTAAACCCATGACAGCAACAGGCAGTGTGAATAGTGATAACTTTGATCTTGACTGGGAGACTGGTAAAACTGAAAGAGATATGTATACACTAAGTCCAAGTATTCATGACTACCCAAATCATTTCCAATTTAATAATATTTCAGAACTAGCAGTAAAAGTTAAGAGAATAATAGATGGAGAAAGGGGCAGAAGAACAAATATGAAACCCACTAAAGGGCCATCAATATCTAAACCATTAGTTCCAACCAACTCTAATAAACCAATATTAGTATGAACTCAGTTAATATATAAATAATATTATGACATTTAAAGAATTTTTCTACAGAAAATATATTTTAGAAAACACATCATTGGATGTTGATAAAAGGTTAGAATATTCCAAACAATCATTCGGAATGTCTCAATTTGCAAATAATAAAATAGTAATAGCTGGTGGGTTTAGAGATGGTACAGGATCGGCAGATGTTGGGGAAGTTAGATTAAAATACTTTGTATATGATCATACACAACAGGGTCCAGACGGAAATGCTATAGAAGTTGGCAGTGTTGTTTTGAATGTTGATATGAATGATCCATCAAAAATTATGGGACTTGTTAATATTGATATTAAGAAAAAATTTAAAGGACAAGGTTATGGAAGATATATTATTGATTCTATAAAATCCACCATTCTTGGACCAATAAACATTTACGATGTTAAAAAAGGTGCTGTTGGGTTTTGGGATAAAATGGGGGCCACTCCTAATGTTTCTGGAAGAAAAACTGCCCGAAGACCTAAAGATTGGACACTATCACCATAAAAACAGAATTAGGCGACACTGTTTAATATAGCATCTACTTGTTCTGATACCTATTATATTTTTTAAGATATTTTTCACCATCCTCTGTGTATGTTCCATGAATTACACCTTTATTATTAGAGTCTGCATAATCGTATAATGCTTTCATTAATTTTTTAGCTCTTCCTTGATTGCGATACTCTGGATTGGTGGATACTCCTATTATCCAAATTGATGCATCACTCTCTTCAAAGTATATAACAGATTCTGGTATTGATATTTTTCTCCAAACGATATCATCCTCTGGTTCATCTGTTGGATATCCTTTCACTATACCTTCCTCATTTGAAACAGGTTCTATTTTTGGAGAAAAATCATTTAGATTTTCAGTGTATAGTTTATAAAAATCTCCAAATCTCATATATTTACATTTGATGGCTCTTCTAGTGGCAATACATACTGTCCATTTTTACTCACAACCTTTATAAACTTTGGATCAAACACTACAAAATTGTGACTGCCTCTTGTTTTCACTCTGCTGAATCATGGTAGGCTCTTTCCAAGAATTGCTGATAGTAGTCTTTAAAGTTCATTGTTTGTACATATTTACTTAATATTTGACAAGCGTTATTTTGTCTAGTATTGTACTGTACAAACAAAACAAAACTACTTCCTTTTGAAAAAATTAATTATAGATTTAAAAAACTTACCAACTTCCTCAAATGATACAGTAGCTTTAACACCAATATAAGTCACTGGTAAATTGTGCATCTTATCTTGTTTTTTATCAGATAGGTGGATTTCTGGTGTTATTTTAGCCATGGTTTATAATAGTATTTACCCTATTGAGATGTATGTGTAATGGTTGTCCAAGGCATACTGACAAATATTTTTGAGAGAATCTAGATACATTTTTATTCTTTCCTTGGACAGTCCAAAGCTAGTCATATTTCCACTAACTTCTGTTTGTCTTGAATTTTTTCCTATAACATAATCATTATCCTCTATCATTTCCACTTTCATTAGCAGTTCATTAGCACTTATGTTAGGATATTCCTCTAAGATATCACTCTGGTAGCCAAGTATATCACATAGCAAAACTCTAGCATTTGCATTTGACATGTTCAGTTCTGGGGGATTTTCAATTCCCTCTTGCATTTTGAGTGGTATTCTAACAACCTGAGAGTCATAAACTCCGGATTTTTCAGTTTTTTCCTCTCCATTCACAACACCATCATACTCCTCAATATAATACTTTATAACAGAAACAAATTTATTAATTAAATTTTCTGGAAATCCTCTTGTGTAAAAATTTATTACACCCTCACCTTCCAAATAATCATATCCATCAATTGTTATAAAGTCTGAAACTCTCTCCTTTTGAAAAATTTCTTTCTGTTCTTTTGTGAAAAATTTATCATAAAAATTGGAGAAAGCTTTTCCATATTGAATTTTACTAGAGATGTCTCCTATATGATTTGATCTACTCTCACTATCAGCAACAGATATTGTGATGCTCTCTTGAATTAAAGATTTGTAAATTTTATCAAATTCTGGTGTCATAGAAATATTTATAAAAATGTCTAAACTTTATAATTACATGACAAAAATACTACCAATTGCATTGTTTAATGCATCATCTACTGCATACTCAAGTTCACTTTCAGAGTTTTCTATATAATATTTCATATCTTCTTTTTGTGATTCTGATAAGTTGCGTTTGTATAGTCCAGATGCCTTTCCCCATGCATAACTAGTTGGAAGAATTTTAGGTAATTCTCTATTAAGTTTTATTTTTCCTGTAATAATATATTGTGCAATAATTTCATTTACAAATTCAAAATCTTCACGAAGATTTCTATCTCTTGCACTTTTAAAAGTTCCAAGTGAGTGACCTAATTCCTTTTTTATTTTTCTATTTCTTTTATATTTTTCAGGATTAGTATAACCAAGGTAATCATCTTTTATATCAACACCATAAACATTTTTAGACACTTCATTAAATAAACGATTTACAGAATTTGTTATGTTTTCATAAAGATCATTTTTTCCTCCTATTCCATCTTTTCTTGCAAGTGCATGTCCTAGCCTATGTGCAAGAGTCCAAGGTGTAGCAGGAATTTTTTCTTCTCCTGTATTTTGAGTATAAATGACTGTTATATGATCACTGTTAGGAAGAATATCCAACCCCATTTTGTTTGTTATAAATTCATATGATACTTCTCCTAATTCAAAAAATTTTCTTACATCCTTACCCTTTACTAAATAAACATCAACAGGTTGATCTAATTTCCATTTAGTCTTTATTCTTTCTAAACCCCTAGCAGACTTTAATATTCCTGTATCAACTTTACTCCATCCATATTGTTGAGGAGTATTCCAATCACCTTTCATTTCAATGTTTTCTATAGAGTCTTCCCGAAGTAGGAATTTGTTAAAAAAATCTTTAAAATTCATAATATTATTTATAGTCTGATAAATATTTCCATGACATTTAAATCATTTTTTAGCATTTTCAATGAAAGATATTCTAAAAGCAAATCTCATAGAAATCTTTGGTACCATGGTACTAGTTCGAAATATTTGAAAAATATATTATCAAATGGATTAATTGTTGATGCGAAAGAGAAGAGTTGGGATACTGATCCTGATGCAAGTTCATCTACACCAGATAGAACAAGTTATGGTGGGGTATATGTTACCAATAACTTTACAACAGCATCATCAGCAGCATGGAGAGTAGCAAGAAGAACGGAAAAAGATAAAATGATTGTTGTTATGCAATTACACCCAAGAGGCTTGGTTGCTGATGAGGATAGTTTAGTTGGTAGATTAAAATATTTTCCAGATTCTGTTGCTCTTTTCTTTTATAGAGTATTAACTTATGGTACTCCTTACCAAGAATACAGTGACAGTGTTGAAAAATCTAAAAATGAATGGGTGGAAAAATTTTTAAACCAAACAGAATATGAGTTGGGGGAACTTCCTAGGGAATTGAGAGATAGAGTAATTTCTCTATTAAAAGAGGAGGGATTTCTTGCATCTGTAACCAGAATAGTATCATATGTAACTGATAATTATATGTGGCAGAGAGAATGGGATAGTAGAAAATATAAAAGCGAAGATATACCACCTCTACCAAAGCCACAAGAGGGTGAACAAGTTTATAGAAATTTTATTGATAAATTGACCAAATTATTAAAAATCATTCCTGGAAAAAAAGAGGCTCATTCTGTTGGAAGAAGTCTGGTGAATATAGGATATCGTGGAAAAAATAAAATAATATGCATTTTAGTTACTCCAGAAAGAATGAAACCAGACAGTGATAAAACTGTTTATGTTGCATATGGAAGTGTTCCTGATTCTGTTAAAGAAGAGATTAGACAAACTTTTGGAGAAAGGGAATATGTTTACTCTGCTAATAAATTTTTGGTTAAAACATAATTAAACATTTCTTCTATAATTCCGTTATCCCCATACCAATCTGTGTTGGATGATAGTGCTGGATTAAGCATGTTTCTACTATCTTTATAGTTTATAACACTTTCAACAGGATTGTTTTGATTCTTATTATCCCATTTATAAAAACAGAAATCGTTTATCGGTTTAGATTTAAATGGTTCTGATGCAGAGAGAGACTGTAATTTATAAACACTTCCAAGCTCTGATGGAACATTATAAAAATTGAAGTTTGATGCTGCTGTTTCTTTGTATAGGATTGTTTCTCCTGCTGTAATGTAGTCATTTGCAGTGATAATATCACCTAGATTACTTCTTTTATCAAATTTACAAATGGAACAAATGTTGGAATTTTGACATCCATCACAATTAATAAAATTAGTATTGCAAACACATCTAGTTCCCACTAATTTTTGAAGAGGGATAGTTGCAAAGTTGAAAAGTCTTTTCAATTCCTCTGGAAATGATAGTCCAAAATTATCAAATTCACAATCAAATTGTTTGGATTTATTTATTATTGATTCGTATGTGCAAACATCTATGTCATTATGATCCTTAGCAAAGTTTTGTATTTTATCATAACTCTTTCCAAGGGTATCTCCCTGTCCTGCAATGCTAGAAAGGTATAGATTTAAATTGGAATACTGCTCTAGTTCAAAATGTAAACTATCTTTTAAAATATCATACACATTTTTATCCTCACCCTTTCTGTAAAATGAGTGTCTGTTTTCAAATGCCAATAAATCAAACGGATTGGATACTCCTGTGAGAGTGTATGTAACTCCATTGTATAAGAACCTTCCAGTTGCTGATAGTGTTACACTTTTGGGTGTTTTTCTAGTTTTTAAGAATTCGATATCACTATAATCAGAAACGCACTCTTCTAAATTATTTGTTATAGTTATACTTGGAAGGGCTGATGATGGATAGCTGAAAGTGGAAAGGGTATAACCTCCTGTTGGAAAACAACTTGAATCAAAACTATTTATATTTGTTACAGAATATGAAAATGAACTAGGAGAAATTCCGTAACATCCACTTCTAAAATCTATACCTGTTATGCTACCAGAAATGTAGTGAAGGATATTACTACAAGAAATCTGAGAGCTTCCAACACTTATAACATAAGGTATTTTTCTATCTGCCCACTGCAATTTGTTTAATGGATTTATTCCATCTGCTGTTATAAACAGTTTATCAGGTGTAACTGCACATATAGAATGGCTTATTGATGCATATGCTCTGGAATTTATAGAAACATCCTCTTCTTTTTTCTGAATTGTAAAGGTTAGTACTGGATTTCCAGGCATATCATCTTTATACTCAACTGCTGAACTGGCAGAATATCCTAAGATATATGATCCTGAATAAACAGGGGTTCCAAGTATTTCTATTTCAGAAATTTGTTCACCATTATAGGAGAATTCCCATTCAGGATTTAAATGACTCCAAAAATTTCTTTGAAAGTTGTAAGGAATGGAATCACTATCTCCTGCATACAAAATGATTGTATTTTTTGCACTCTGTGAGGAAATGTTTATATTAAATGTGTAAGGACAAGATACTAGAGAAGAAACAGCATTTCTTGTAACAACTATATTATCAGAATAGAATCTTCCATCATACACACTCACATAATAGGCTGATGTTGAACTGCAACCACCCCCATAAACACTGTACAATCCAATAGAATCATAAACATGAGATGCACTATTAGAGTATGAAAATGACCCATCTCCCCAATTTATTAGGGGGTCTATTGCTGATGGTGTTATTACAAATGTAAATTTTGTTACATTTTTAGTGCCAGAAAGGGGTGATAGCATGGTTTATATATTTATAAAATGGAAAATACCGTTTTTGTCAAAAGATGCATTAAGGCTTATCACATTGTTAAAGTTTAATATTCTAACAACCATGCTTATGTAATATGTGGATTGGTCTATGTTGGCACCAACATAAATCTTCTCAGCCTTTATTCTAGGTTCATATAAATAGATTGCCTTTTCTATTTCCTCTCCCATAGAAAGTGCTCTCATTTCTGATATAGGTTGTCCGATATATTTTTTAAGATTAACATTCATGTTAGTCAAATATCTCTTTTGGAAAAGAATATTTCTTATAGAATTCTTAATAGCTTCCACATCATAATCCACAACAAGATCATTTCCAGAAACAACATCAGAGTTTCTTCTATTTCCAGAAACTTGTTTCTCTTGAAAATCTAAATTTAAGTCTGTGAACACATGACCTGTTTCTTTTTTTACACTAGTTAAATTTGAAATGGTTAACATAATTTTTATACTAATACTGGTTTCTTGGATGTTGGTGCAACAGGTTCAGGTTCCACAACCTCATCACCATCATTATCATTGTCAGGTTTATCTATTATAGCCTTTATTGATTGCACAATCTCTCCTATAGGTTTGGAATAAACTATTCTGCCAAGGTCTTTTCTTTTAGGAAGACCCCAATCATCATTTTCTCCATCAATTATTTTGTAAATTGTGCAAACTATGCGAAGATTCTCTGGAGGATTTTTTATCATGTCATAGGTTAGTTTTTCATTAGGCTCTGGTTGGTTTACAGAGATATCACCTAATTTTTGCCTGTCCACCTTAGACTTATGGTGATAGATTTTAATATAAACTTTGTAGTCGTTTTGATTGTACTGAAATCTTATGTTAGTGTAAAGATAGTTGTGGCAGTGCCATGGTGGAAGTAAATCCCCATATTCTAGTTCTTGGATATCTTGATTATCTAAATCGAAAATACTTCTGAATGCATGTTGAACATTGATTGCAAATTGAGATGCTTTCATTTCAATACTTTCTTCTATTATTTTCCATAAACTTGCAAAATCCATACTTGTATTTATAGCAGAGAAAATAAGTAAATATAATTATGACAAACAAAACAAAAGAACTTTTAGAAAAATACGACTTGGAAGAAATTATAAAGCCAATATTGGAGCACTACAACGACACATCTATAAGAGGAGGTAGTTTTGTTGTTATTGATCCAAAAGGACTGTCTTTTAAAAAAACAGCAGATGAACTTATTGCAAAAAGAGGGCAAGAGTTTTATAACAATCTTATGGTTCTTGCAAAGCAGAAAAAAGCATTGTATGTATCCGCTCTTAAAATAGTTAAGCCTACCAGTGCATACATGGCAGAAACAGCCCCAAACAATTTTGAAGAAGCTGATCTTATTATTCACAATGTTCCTGGTTTATACCACTCTCCTATAACAGTTCCAACATCTATTCTTAAAATGGCTGTGAGTCCTATGTTCATTAATCAACATCCTATAAGTGACGAATTCTCTTGTCACCACAAAACAGAAAAGGGAACCCCAGCAGAGAATGAGTACATCAAAGGAAAGCAACCAAAGGGTACCATAAACAATGGGGGAAATAATTAATTTAATATTTGCAAGACTGTTTCTTGTGAAGTATAGTAGTTAAATGATAGCTAGAAGAAATCTAATAAAAATTTTAGGATTGTTAATTCCTGTAAATATTTTCGGTTTGGAAGCTTTGGCAAGTCAGCCAGAATATACCCAAAGCGAATATGATAAACTATATCTTAAGTGGAAACGAATTATAGATTATTCTGACAATACTTGTAAACCTATCATTGATAATCTCTCAAAGTTTAGATGCATGAAGGATATGCAAAGTATAGAGTCTGCTGTTCTCCAAGGACCACCCTATACTTCCAAACGTTTACTAAAGGAATTGATTCCTATGATTCGTAGGAAATATTCAAAGGATTTGTCAGAGCCTTTGAATGATATGAGTATAGTTGTAACAGATCAAGGAATTAGAATATCTGTAGTTGATGATCATACACCCATTCATATATCCATGACAAACATCGGATTATCACCAATAGACTATCAAGATCATATTTATCATATTGTAAAATTCGACTTTACAGATGTGGACGGAGTTCCCATTTTCACAGACTGTAGTTCTATATATGATTACATGACTATAAATTTTTTAGGGGGATTGGGAGTCATTTTCAATGACATGATAAAAGATTATAAGAAAAAATATACAGGGTTGTTGTAATATAGTGTTCATTTACCTTTCTGGTAAATAACTATATGAACGAATTTCCAGTAGCAAAAGATTCCTATATAGCATTTGACGGTTTATCTATTAAAGAAAAGATAAAAGAGCGTCTCAACCAAACAAGACTATTCACAGACCAAAATTATGAAGGTTCTAACATAGCTGGAATCAACGATTCTATTGCAATGAGTTTTTCATTGCTCATGTACTATCTTAACCAAAGTAGTGTTAATGGGCAATTTAGTGAGACTACTGTTTATGAGAATATGAACAGGATAGTTAAGGAACTTGACTATAAACCTGTTGGGCATCAGACTGCAAGTGTAAGCTTTACCATGACTGGTAATAATTTAGGTGCAGGAATTTATACTATTCCTAGATACTCTAATTTAAGCATTGGTGGTGTTATATACAGTTTTTCCAAAGATGTTTCATTTACAAAAACAATAGACAATACTCCAGAAGCTATAAAAGGAATAGATTCTGATACAGTTTTACATCAGGGAACTTTTGTAGAAATGCCTCTTTACACACCATCAGGAAATGCTAATGAAATAATATACATCACAGCATCAGACAATTCTATAGTAGATAATTTCAATATTGATGTTTATGTTCAAACTGATGGTGTTTGGAAAGAGTGGAGTAAAACACAAAGTTTATATATCAACAACTCAAGTGATGAGGTATTTGAAGTAAGATTCAACGAAAATAAAAGATATGAGATTAAATTTGGTGATGATATTAATGGTAAGAGACTGCAAAATACTGACAGGGTTCTAATCTACTATCTTTTGTCAAATGGTGTGGATGGAGAAATAGGTGTGTCTGCATTACAAAATAAAAAAATTGCTCCTTCAGTCTCGTTCAATCTTCAAACTATACTAGACTCTAGTAATAGCATTTATATGAGTCAGAGTCAATTGTTAGAATTGTCTCTAAATAACAAATTCCCAAGCACCTATTACTCTACTCCTGAGAGTATAGAGTCTATTAGAAAGAATGCTCCTGGTGTTTTTCGTTCACAATTTAGTATAACTACAAAAAAATCATATGAAACTTTTGTAAAAAGTAATTTCTCCTATATTATTCATGATTCAGTGGTTATGAATAATTCCGAATATTTAGATTCTTATATAAAATACTTTTATGAGTTGGGTTTAACAAAGCCACAGAATGAAAGTAGAGCACTTTTCAATCAAGTTAACTATGCAGATGCATGTAATTTTAACAATGTTTATATTTTCTGTGTTCCGAAGTCTGTCAAATCTTCACTAGCATATCTAACTCCTTCCCAAAAAACTCTAATCATCAATTCTATTTCTGATGAACAAGTGCTCACATCAGAAACAGTATTAGCAGACCCTGTGTATATAGCATTTGATATGTGTCTTAAAGAAACAAACTCAGTATCCAAGGAAACTATCCAAGATTCAGAATTGCTTGTAGTCAAGACCCAAACCAACAGAAGAAGTGATTCTAGTATAAAAAACGATATTCAAAATGTTATAAATGATTTCTTTAGTGTAGAAAATAATACTTTAGGACAATCTGTGAACATTCAACAATTGAACACATCTATTCTAAACATAGAAGGAGTGTCACAGATATACACAAGAAATAAATCTACAAGAAATTCTGTGGAGGGTATTAAGATGTTGTATTGGAATCCTGTTTATTTTGATTTAACAGCAACAGAGGCACAGTCTCTAACAAATCTATATAATTTCCAATATCCATTTTTAAACAATAAGATATTTGTTGATAGAATAACATTGCAGTAAATATTTAAATGTCATCTATCACACTGAGCAAGCTTTCCAAACCGGAAACTCTATCAAATAAAAACGATTCAACACCAATCTCATTCTTAGAATGGAGGTCAAGAAATGTGGCTATTTCGTTTTCAGAGGAAGAGTCTCAGTATGCAAATTATGTAAAAAATTTCTATGATTCTAAAGATCAGAAAACTGTTAGTGCTAATGAAAAACTCAAAAAGGATTATTTAGATTTGATTCAAAGGCTTAGAATTATTTTTGAAAATGATTCTGAGTTTGAGAGATATAGTAATATTGATGTGTCTTCTGATACTGATTTATCAATAGCTATTCCTACATATGCAAGAAAATTAAAAGATATTGCATTATTCTATTCTAGAAAAAGAGGAGAAATAAAGAATAAGAAAATAGAATATAACATGGCAGGTTCATTCAATGGAGTGTCCAAGCTGTTATACTCAAACATACTATCAAAATTCACAAAACTAGATAGTATCAATTTTTCTGATGAGAATCCTCTTATCACTCAAAGCCCAACATTTAGTTCTATAAAAGATAATTTTTCTATAGAGGTAGAGGAGTTGTATGATACAAATGACTATTTTGAAGATATTGAAAATATAAATCCTTTCTCTTGCATATTCAATGATCTGTGCTTTAGCACTTTTTCAACACCACTCTCTGCAAAGGCAGACCCTATAGAAAATAGTTATGTATGTGATCCGTCCAACGAAACTGTTGATGAGTTGTTACAAAAGGCATACGAAAAATACCTTTCAACTGATGTAAGCTACATATCTGGTGGATACTATGTTGAGGATTTGAAAAAGGTGACTCTGCCTTTTGAACAAGGTAACAATTTCTTGTACTGGTTTGGAGGTAGAACAGTGTTTGACATTCCAGAAGGTTTGTACAAGGATGTTGCTATTAACGATATTAATTGGACCAATGCCACAGGAGGAAGTGCATTCAATATATCAGATTTGATTTTTTTGACTATAGGAAATGCTCAAACACAAGGAGCATGGTTACAAGATTCAAAAACAACAAATGTTGATGCAACCATGTCTGCTGTGATGACAGATGGCAAAATATTCAAGTTTCCATATCCGTATTATGGTCTTTCTAGTGTTGGTGGTTTTTGGAGCGGTCCTGGAATTGATGATACTAAAATTGCTAGCAGAAAATTTTTCCCTACAGAGGAAGACTTTACCAATTCCCAAAACGTAATCAACAAACTTTATTGGAATACATTTTCCAGCATAAGTGTTGTAGAATCAAAATTTTTACAAGAAACTAATTTAAAAAAATACGGATTTGCCAGCAACAAATATGTTAATGCTGACAAAATATTCGTTAGCACTGATAATGCAGAGAAAATTGTATACACAGGAGATTTAGATTCTGCATGGTTATACGATTTTAATCAAACACAGTTACCAATAATTCCAGGGGAAAATTTCATATACTTTCCACTTCAAACATACAGTTCATCTGATGAATTATTTTTTAATTATGACTCTGGGCAGAGTGTGGTGCTATCTTCTGTTAGTGTTCCTGATAGTTTCGCAGGTGCTGTTGCATCAACAGATTTAAATAAAGCTGATTGGATAGTAAAAAACCAAACAGTGTGTGGACCTGAAATAGAAGTTGCATGGCTTAAATCTGTTCCTTTGGAGGATTACACTAGTTTTGATAGGGGTAGTTGTGACTGTGACTCTGGCCAAACTACATACTATACAGATTGGTTTTTTGTTAGTGGAGCAGCCCAACCATCCTTGGCATTTAAATGTTATTCTAATAACTATATAAGATTTGTTTGGACAGGAGAAACCACAAACATAAACGATTTAAAGGCATTCACAGGATTTGAACATGATAGCTCTTGCCCTTATAAAAACTTAGATCATTCTAAATCTATCTTGGACAGAAATTTCCTAAATTCAAATAATAAAAATATATTTGAGAAATGGAAAAAATGTACTTGCCAAGCTGTTCAATATTCACCATTTGGTCACAATCAGTCTGCAATGGAGCATTTTAAGATAACTCCAGATTTTATAGTTAAAGATATAGGATATCCTAACAGCTTCAATAAAAAGGTGTGGATTGGTTCTGATGGATTACCATATTCTCAGAGTAAAGACTGTGCAAGATTTTTCCCAAATCTTATAGAAAAAGATGTAGGATGGGGAAAGGGTGTTTGGAAAAACCAAAAGTCAGAAGATTTTGTATTAGAAAAGGGACAATCATACATCTATTATAGAGCAGACACAACAGACTGTGCATACGATTCTCCTTACATAGTGGTGAATCAAAAATACTTTGATGGAACAGTTGCTAATGCACAGTGTGTCAAAAATTCATATATTCCTAAATGGTATAAAGCTGTGTTGAACAGTGAAGGAGTTTGGGTAGATGGTGGAGTTGAGAGTGATATGATTCTTGAATTTGGTTCATTTTTAAAGTATATTCATAGAGAAAAAATTCAAGAATCTAGAAAGCGTTTCTTATATAATGGAAATGAGGTGACTAGTATTAGTGGTGAATATATAACATTCAGACAAGCTGATTCAAAAATATCATTCAAACAATTTAACACAGACACTCCATCCATCAATTTTCTTATAAAAATTCCTATAAATCCAACATACAACTATTGGGGAAATAGCAACTATGGTCAAGACATTAATACGCAAAGATCAAATGCTGTGGATGTTGATAGTTTTAGAATTGAGAATGATTATCTACAAATAACACAACCCAAACCATCAAGAATAGTTCTTGATGATATGGATATCGTAGAATATAAATTTGGGAACTGTGATTCTAACTGTTTTGTGTGGGATGAAGAATTGTCATTCACTGTGCTTGACCCTGTTAGAAAATGGAATACTATTAATCTAGACGACTGTGTTAGAAGCGAAATACTAACATATCTAAATTCTGAAATGACTAATTGTAACACTGTTAAAACTAAATGTTTCTCAGATTGTAACAATTTAACAATATGTGATTGTGCAAACTTTTGTGAACCTGCAAAAACTGGACTAACAGCAACTAACACCGATTCTAACATAACATTCAACACAGAGATTAGTGGTTTGCCAGTATTCATCAATTATTTTGCAAGAAATGCATTCAATCAAGATGTTGTTGTGCAAGATATAACCAATGGAGAGAAATCTATTTTGGTTCCTATTATGAGTGGAGATTTTGTAAAACCTCTTGCTCCATGGAGAAACCTATTAAATCAGAAAGGTTCTAATTTTGTTATTGAAGAGAAGATTGAGAATGTTTTAACCAAAAAGGACTTGGGTTTTTACACACCAAACATAGTGTCTATGGGACGCTATGAAACATATGATTCTTCTTACACGTTTGTTCCAAATTCTTCATCTGTAACAGTTTTTAGAAAGGATAATTACTTTGATACACCCATCCAAAAATCAGATTCAGATTCACAATATGTAACAGACTTGACTCCTAGTAAAAAGAATGGTTTTATAAAATCCAAAAACATCCAAACATTTTATCCATACACAAATGCTGGAGAAATGACTGATAAAATAGTTTATGGTTTATATGAAATACCAACAGATTTTTCACCATGGAACAATAAAACAGGAGAATGGGAGGGTGGTAGCGAGTATATTAATTATAGAGGGCAATACAAAATAAATTGTAGTGATAATTGGTATACAAATCAACTAAACTTGACAGGAGATGTTGTTAACTGGCAAACAGATGTATTCGGAAATCAATACTTTTTGGTTAACAGAGACACCAACACATTTACCCAACAACCAAGCTCATATTCCACAATATTTGTTAAACTACAAAATGGTAAAGTGTATACTGTAATAGATGCATTAAGTAGCATCATTAATGCTTATGAGAATATACAGCCAGTATTTGTGGATGCATTCTCTGCAATTTAAACAGCAATAGGCATTTTTACAGTTGGTAAACAGCTATAATCCTTTAAGGATGATAGGGAATGTTCCCAATCGAACAGTGAGCCACATTGTTTTGTTTCTATACTAGGAAGAGAGTAGTGTGTTGTTCTTCCTAGTATTTCTTGTACACCTTCCATCTGATTATTATAGAAGTGAACATTATTCAAAAATCCTGTTAATATTCCCTCTTCAAATCCATATATTTTAGCTAGTAGATGCAACAGAAGACCGTATGATGCAATGTTAAATGGTAAACCTAGTGGAACATCTACACTTCTCTGAAACCATGAAAGGTTTAGTTTTTTGCCTAGTACAGAAACTTGAAATAGAACATGGCATGGTGGAAGAGCCATACAATCTAATGCAAGAGGATTCCATGCACTACAAATCATTCTACGATCTTGTGGATTTTTTTGAAGAGTTTCAACAATTCCTTTTAACTGATCAATATTATTACCAGTCTCATATAAATCCCCAGCATAGTCAAATTCTTTTGCGGCTGGATCATGAAAATCTCTCCACTGAGAGCCATATATAAATCCCAAGTCATCCTCTTCCATCATCTCTTTTTTAGCCTTTTCGCTGTGACCATATGGAACTTTTTGTGGATTACACCACTCATCCCATATATGACATCCCCTCTCTTGAAACCACTTTTTACTAGTGATTCCTTTAACAAATCCCTCCAATTCAACTGCCATAGTTTTAAATGGAACTTTCTTTATTGTTAAAAGGGGAAATCCCTTACTCATATCATGAGTTATTGTTGCTGATGGAAGAGTTTTGCTGGAAATTCCTGTTCTGTTATCAGAGTCTATTCCATTATCGTATATATTTTGAAGTAAAACTTTGTATTGTGTATCCAAGATGTTCATAGAGAAATATAATCTCTATACAGTGGATAGTAAAGTATTTTTTACTTTCTCTTCATTCTTCTTAATTTTTTGAGGTGTGCAAGTTTAGCAAGTCTACACTCTTCATATTTTGCTGTTCCGTATGCAGGGTCTGTCTTACATTTATCCATTGTTAGTGATTCACCTCTACGCAAGTAGTATATTCTTTTAAATCCTGATGTGTAAGGGTTTGGTGCACATCTGCTAAACACATATCTAGGATTGTCTGATAGCTCTGGAAGAGTTGCACCCTTGCAACGTTTGTAACGTTCAAGAATAACTCTTTTTACAAAATTATCAAAATCTTCTGTCATAAAACTATTTATCTAATTTCCATTCTACTTCTGATTCCGTAAAAGTTTGCCAAATCTTTGAATGTCTTTAATGAACTGGAAGTAGGCTCAAATCTAATAGGAACCCACTCCCCAGCATTTTGTGCATAATAGAAACAATCTCCTAGTAACATATTTGTGTAGTGTGCAAAAACTACTCTAATATACCTTTCTCTTGATAAAAAATTTGCTTGAGAGACAGGATCACTCATATATTTTTTTTTCAGAGAAGGATTCTTGGATATTATAGAATCAGCAACACTATCATGTTGTTGGTGCTTTACAACAGTATATTCACCGCTGGGACTTATCCAGAAACCATATGGGGGAGATTCTCTGTTCAATTCCTCCATGGTTTGCACCTTTTCAAGAATAAATTTTACAAATTTGTCAAACTGCTCTGTCATATCTAGTAAAGTATTTATAAATTATGCAACAAAGAACATTGGTGGGGCAGAGTATCTGAGTTGGTCTCTTAATTCAGCAAGAAGCTCCTTTGCTTTTTCTTCTCCTTTTGCTATTAGTTCTTGCCCTGTTAGAGTTGCTCCACCATAAAGAGTTACACCTCCAAAAGTGTTACGAATTCTTCCCAAGGTTATCATGGAAAGAGCCATCACATACTCTTTTATAAAGTATGAACTTAGTAAGTGCTCCACAGGAGGTTCTAAGTAAACACCAACAATATAGCACTGACTATTTGATCCAATAACTGGACCATCACAGCAATCACCAGCATAGTTAGTAGCACCAGGATATGCTGGTTCAGGAGTCATTTTAAGATACTGTGTCTTAGGATTGAATTGATATGAAACATATCTCAACATTTTCTTTGAATGTTCTACAAATGATCTTGCCATGTGATATGTTAGTAAGTCATAACCCTGTTTACCAAGACTATTTCTACTACCCATCAAGTCAAATCCAAAAGTGTTTGCCATTAGTGCATAGTCGAAATTGAATAATAAATCTCCACCTCCTCCAAAATAACCACCCTGGCTAGTTGTATCTGCTGTAAAAACACCCAACACTTTACGCTTTCTGTTTATAAATCCATCAATGTTGCTACTAATGCTGCTACTAACAGTTCCAATCTGTGTTACTGTAGTGCAATTATTAAATGTTACATCAACAAGAACCTTTTCAGGAGTTGTTCTAACACACTCTCCATTAGAACTAATATATTTTGAGAAAGTAAAACCATTATTCTTCCAGTTGCAATTCATATTATATAGTGCCTCAACAGGTGGTTTATAGTCATTCATAAATTGCACCCTGTTTAAGGACATTGGACCATTAGTAGAAAATGCAGTATTGCATAGTGTAAAAGTTCCTAGTATACCATCATGACTATTAAGGGGTATTGATCCATCAGTAGTACAAGATGGAACACCTAATAGTTTAACATGAGTGGCATTTGAAAAATCTAGTGCAGAAGCTGCCCATATTGCTGTTGTTGGGGGAAATGCGCCATATTGTGCACTTAGAGGAGCACATGATGAAATGTTGGAAGTGCTGCAATTTGGGTATATGTAACCTGATCCAAATCCAATGTCTATACATGCACTAACTGTTGGACCTAGCAAATAATTTTTAGGATAGAATGCACTTAGAGGAAAATAACTTATTGGAATGGCAGAAACACTAGAACCTAGTGCACTCATAGGAACCTGATAGAAACCGTGTGCAGTCACATTATATGATACACTTGATAAAACTCCTGATAGAATTGGAGACTGAACAAAATTAAAATTTGTTGCTGATAGGTTAGGGTTAGATGATAATAGATACCATCTACTATTAACAGGATTAATAGTAACACAGTTAGCAGCACAAACATTCTGTGCATCCCAAGGATTTTCAGAATCAAAATATAAGAACATGTGCTGACCACTAACACCAGAAAAAGCCACAGAATTAGGATTAGAAACATCAAATCTAGTAGGATATAAGAATGGTGTAGTAGATAGGTATGCTGTTGTTGTTTGAATAAAGTCACACTCTTGTCTTGTGCTTGTTACAGTCTCATATACTGTTGTAGTGTAACAGTATTGTGGATTGCAACCAACATCCAAAAGATCATCCAACTTAACACCACAGCTTCTTTTATAAGAATTGGCACAGAAAACTAAATATTCCTCTTCTCTATTTCCCTCAAATTCTGTAAAGTCTTCTACTGCTTTATCAATTATATGACCCCACTGAGCATCTGTTATTTCAACAGGAGCACTTGGCCAACCTAGTAAACTTTTTGTTCTGTAAACAAGGTCTGAGTAGCTTTCAATTTTAGGATTAAGGTATGTGCTTCCAAATCCTTCTGGTGCTGTATTATTCATAATCATATTTATTGCAATAAATATGATTATGAATTTTAAACTCTTTTTTGAATCTAGAATAGCTAAAACAAGCATTCTTCAACAACGAATAGATGCACAGGAACATTTTAGTTTAATACCCTCATATAAGGGACTATCAGGAAGAGGATATCTACTACAAGATGGTACATTAATGTTATTTGGTGATGGAGCAGATCATAGACAAATATCAAGTATTTATTTTGGGGATGAGAGCAGTGACAAATACAGTGATGTGAACATCTCATCAGAAATAAAACTAGACAAATATAGCAACAGTAGATATATGTTTGATTTTATGAACACTATGGGAGCCATTAGATATCATATTTCTAGTGATGGCTGGCTAGCATGTTCATACTTGAAAAACCCAACAAGTAGGCAAATTCAAAGTATATTAGCAACAAATTTCTCAAGTATTAACATTGACAAATATGATAAAAGTGGTCACTCTATGAAAAGTGGTGTTTTTTCTGCTGGAGAAGAGAGTGAATTGGAAAAGTTCTTAAAAAGAAATTAAGCCTCTTGCTGAGTATCCTCTCCACCAGTTTCAGGTGCTCCTGCTGCTCCTGCTGGT
>Ga0181358_1000192_pt1 | contig 27233 bp, 32 predicted proteins | sample Fa13VDMM110SD_FD_130096 | JGI IMG/M metagenome (GOLD analysis project Ga0181358, IMG submission 130096) | Freshwater viral communities from Lake Michigan, USA - Fa13.VD.MM110.S.D | ecosystem: Environmental > Aquatic > Freshwater > Lake | place: USA: Michigan | collected 2013-09-24 | reverse complement strand
CTCTTGCTGTTGTGTATTACAAGCAACGAATCCACCCTCACCCATAGTAATATGATGGGCTGGATAGAAAGAACAACTTGCAAAGTCACCAAAAGATCCTAGTGGTTTACCGTTATAAGTAGAATCTAATGCATCACAGCAATCCTCAAGGAATACTAAACCATACTGGTTGACAATATCCATGAGTCTATTCATGTTTGGTGGATTACCCAAGACATGAGCAAAAGTAATTATCTTGCAACCTTCTTTTGCTTTTTGTTCTACTTGATCTAGATTAAGATTGAGAGTGTCGATATCAATATCAACAAACTCGGGAACAAATCCTACTTGGAAAATAGGATTGATTGTGGTGGGAAATCCAGCAATAGGAGTTATTACCTTTGTTCCCTTTTGGAAGTTTGTCAGTCTCTTGGATGTAAGAGCAGACATCATAAGCAGATTAGAACTGCTTCCGCTATTAGTCAGAATACCAAAATCCTTCCCAACATATTTTGGGAATTGATGTTCAAAACGAATACCGTTTTCTCCCAATACAAGCCATCCATTTAGCAAGGCTCGTATTGCTTCAACATATTCTTCTGTACCAAAGTAAGGACCAGCATACTGAACAACATCTTGTCCAGCGATCCACTTCTTTGATTCGTTCTTTTTTGTTATGAATTCTTCTACTGCTTTTAAAATTTCTTCCATAATTAATGAATACCCATTCCCCAATCATTCAAGTTTGGAATGTTATATTTTTGAACATTTTCTTTTATAGATTTATACTTAAAACTCTCTTCTACATTATGATTTTCATAAACATTATATGGAACTTTCAATGGAAAATCAAACAATTTAACATCCCAATTAAAATTATTTACAGAAGAATCGTATTCTTTTGCCTGTGTAGTTTTAACTCCAAACTTAAGTTGAGCAACATAATCAGTGACTTTCCAATAGTATTGTTTAACTGCAACTGTTTTTTTGTCTAACCATTGTATGTGTGCAACAAATAACATTGGCTGGTTTATTTTAATGGCTTTTCCGGGATGTGGTAAATGTTCGGAATGTCGTTGTGCATCTTTGAATGCGGTTCTAGAAGAATAAGAACCAATTCTATCGGCTATATGATCTCTCCACTTTCCATCTACTCGTATCTTATTGTAATCTGTATACTGTATCCAATCCATATAAATTAAAGTATCTTTATATGTTTCTAAAATTTGTTCTAATTGTTCTTTAGTCAGATTACCATCAAGATATTCATCTGTATCTAAGCAAATAATTTTACCAGAGTGTTTAAATGCTTCATCATATAATAGTTGCCTATTATTAGATTCTATGGCACATTTATTTTCTATATGTGTATCTGTTCGTAAGACATTCAAAATATTGAATTTATCTTTATTTTCTAACAAATATTCATATGTGCCATCAGTTGAACTGTCATCCATGAAAATAAAAGCATCGGCATATTTTTTCCAATGAGGAAGCATTTCCTTTAAGATAAACAATTCATTTTTCGTAAGTGTGATTTGTATTATCATTTTTGTGTTATTATTGGAAATCCAGAAGACTTTCGATTCATATACATCTGTTTGTCATAATTAGAACCTATTTGCATATTTCTTGCCATTAAACTATCTTGATTTTCAAACCACTTGTGAATAATTGGTCTTCTCTTTATGTGCTTCAGAACTCCTAGTGATTCAAAAACTTCAGTCTGTTCGTTATCACACCATTCTGATTTGTAGTCTGGATGATACACATATCCAAATAAATTATACAATGTCCTTCCAATAATAGGAAGAGTAATTAAAGTTTTATATCCTTCTGGACCTTTAGGATCAAGCCGAGGATCTGTGTCGTAATTTAAACTACCTTTTAAGTCGGGAAAAAAAGAAAACATATCATTGACAATGATATCATCCCAATTGGTTTCAACTGGTTCCATGTCATCTGCCGTAGAAATCAAAATATCCCAAGAACTATCGGGAATATCTCTATTTATGGCATGGATCTTTCCTTTACTTTCACCATAAAAATAAATAACAGTTACATTGTTTGTATTTTTAGATTCTAGGAATTGACGAATATGTTCATTGTTCAATAGCACATCATCATTATCCATGCTAATGATTACTGTTATTTTATGTTTACCAGAAGCCTTATTTAAATAAGAATTCAAATTTGACATAAATTTTTCAGGTCGTTGTCTTGTCGGGTATTTTAATAAAATGTGTTTCATAGTAAAAATCTCACAATACAAAAATCATATTTTCCCATCTATTTTCTATTAATCTATAACCTAATTTTGTGAATTTATCAAATAATAGATGATGCATGTTATCATTCTCTACGCAGATTATTTTGCAGTTATAGTCTCTTGGATTAAACCAATCCTGAAGTGCCAATTTTGCAGAATATCCTTCTACATCTATATTGATAAAATCAAATGTAGGACCAAATTTATTAAGAAGTTCTTTCATTCCTATATGCCCAATATAAACTTTTCTCGGATTTACTGGATCACCTTCTGAGTTAAATTCTTTATTGTTTTCAATTCCTCTCTGTGTCCAACTCTGAATAGTAGAAGAAACAGCACTCATAGGAGAATCATAAAATTCCAACATTCTTTGATCTGTTAATTCTTCTTCTAATACTACGGCTAGATTAACTAATTCTGCTCTCCTCGGTATCATTTTATACATGTCACATAATTTATAAAAGCAATATGAAGAGGGTTCCACAAATACTCCACTCCAATTATTAAATTGTAACATAAGTTGTCGAACATTACTAAATGTCTCTCCATCATATGCACCAATATCTAACAATTTACCAGAAGTAATATTGTTATGTAAAATGTAGTTTATGATTATATCTTGTTCATTGTTTTGCGAATAATTTTTTGTCATATATTATCTCATTTCATTTCGTGATTATCGACCAAATTACGATCAGGCAAATAACCATCAAATTCGTAAATATCTTTTTCTTTATCTACATGTATCTGCTGTCCGACAAAATAAACACCACCATTATTAACTCCACGATGAGTTCCGGGTGGAAATGGTTTTTTAGAAAAAAATGGATCATGTTCAATATAAGTTAATTTATCATTTTTTATTTTATGAGTTAAATATGCAGACATAAAATTCTGGTCTTGTGTTTTTTCTAAAGATGGATTATATCGTTTAATTGCATTAAACATTTCACCTTTAAATTTATCACATTTAAGCCCAAACATTCCTGCTTGTATAAACCAAGCATGGTATGGATGATCTCGCATTATATGAATATCTGCGTCAGATGCAATCCAATCATCTACTGCTAATTTTTCTCTAAAAGAAACTCTAGAGTCAGCATCTCTAAAAATTGCTCGCTGCACATCTATAAAGTCAACAGCCAAAAATCTATTCATTGCTGATCTATTATCACCAATAGATTCTATCTGTATCACATTAGTATTTTTTCTGCTTTTAAGTTCTTCTATTACTTCAGCGGGAACACAAGAATTACAGAAATAATAACATATCCATCCCGGATATACATCTAATGCCAAATCTGCATTATTTATTGCTCCTCTTGTATAGAGAGGATTGTTGCCCCATAAACTAAAAGAAATCACATTTTTCATTTTTATTTTTTCATAAATTGTATCGATTCGGATGTTCTGTCATCATATCGATACAAGTGTAGTATTTTATTTATGTGTGTTTCTGATTTTACTTTAGGATACATCAACAGACACCAAGCAAAATCTTCACCATAAGAAGATACTTCAAGTTTTGCTTGTTTTGCTATGTCTGATTTCCAAAAACACATATGAAAAGGTGGTCGTTTTACATGAGTCATTCCCGGAACATATCTTTCGTTTGGATTGCTCATGTTAAAATTAACTATAAATTGATTGCCATTTACTATGCAATGTTGATCAAAACTTATAACATCGGCTGGTTTTTCTTTTATGGTATTGATAATAGTTGACATGTAATCATCAGTAATATCATCGTCATCATCCATAAAAGCAATCCATTTGCCTCTAGCAGAGTCTAACAGTGATTGTCGTTTTTCACCAATAGTCATACTTTTATTATCAATAAGACAAAGAATTTCAACCTCTGGATAGTTTTTTGTTTGCTCTAACATTTTATTGTATAGAGGTATTAGATATTTTTCAATTCTAGATGGTATTGAAAGTATAAGTATACTAACCAAAACGCTGTCTTTATTAGTTGGCATATTTTATTTCTCCTGCTACTTTAATAATTCTATCTACAAAATTCACACAATATTGTTTTGCTTTTTCAAAATTGTAATTAATTTTTTCCAAATTTTCTTGGTAATAATTTTCCGTATATTCGCTGGTCAGAATTCGTTGTGGATCGATCCAGTAACTAGTATCAAAAAAGTCAGATATATTTGGACATCCCCAATAAATTGGAATGGTCTTTGTTATAAGGCAATCTATGAGTTTTTCAGAGAAATAATTTGGCTCACTAGAACTCTCTACCACCACAGAATACATTGAATTGAACAAATGAATTTTATTATCATCAGGCAATAACTGTTCGCCTGGAATTGGAAATCTAGTAGATGAATAGAAGTTCAATCTTGCTGGTATATTCTTACGATGATTCCAGATTGTATGTCTAACGCTATAACCCATCTTACCAGAGAGCGCGCCACATAACATACTAACAGAATTTTCTTTTGGGAGATTTCCAAGTTCTTCTGTGAAAGTTCCAAGAGAGTCTGGATGATGCTTCGACTTATTCAACCAAGTAGTTCCATATGCAAGAAATACTGCATTAGGACAGTTCTCTAGAATCTTTGGATTAGATGTGACTATTTTTGTATATTGATGTTGATTTGTGATCACATGATTGGCTTGTTCCACCCATGCTGATGTGCTAGGCTCATTAACATTTACAAAAATCTTATGCTTTGCATCAGAGTAAAAAACAACATCTCCACCAGGTCTGGCGTTTTTACCAAATCGGGTGAAGTGTATTTCACACGATTCTTTTAAGTCTGGTATTTGATCTGAGGCAAAAAGATAATCAGCATTAATTATTACGGGTTTCATGTATTACATTCCAAAGAGTATCGTCTGACATTTCCAGATTAATCACACGATTCAAGTTATCATGAACGGCATTAAGTTTTGATTTATACAAGTCTTCCGTCAACATATTAATATCAAACTTAGAATCCAACTGAATGATACCATCCATATTGAAAACATCACCTATTGTTGGACTACCCAAATATACAGGAATAGTTCCTGTTGCAAAACAATCAGTAATTTTCTCTGTATAATAGTTATCATAAAAATCATTCTCAACAACAACAGAAAACATATAGTCCTTTAGACCATACATTTTACTCATCCAAGGTCTAGTCGGATCGGTATCTGGTAGTCGTGGAGAACCACACGCACCACCAAATAGATCTAAATGCTCTTTGAACCGATCTGCATATTCATGACGAATTATATGCCCTTTAGTCATTCGTTTTGCAGATGCAACCATACTGACTAATTTACTCTTTGGATATACTTCATATTCCGTATCAGGAATCCAAGGCAAATTACTTCCAGACGGACAATATTGAAATACAGGGGAAAAACTAGCAAGTTGTTTATCAGAAACAAATATCTTATTAAATCGTTTTTCTAAATCAGAAAAGTTCCAATTTAAAAATGTTGATGTATCTCGCACAATTGATCTAGATTCACAGAGCCAACCATATAAGTTTTTGACTGTAGCAGGTATTAATTCATATTGCAGAATAGCGTTATCAATCAACACCAAATGATCTAGTGGACCATGTGGTGGATATTCCCACCGAAAGTTCTTTGGTTTACGATTAGAGCAGGAAGAATGTTGTGGTTCAAATGGAAACCCATAACCATACAATATATTCATGATTTAACTTCCATAAAAGAATTACCGGGAGATTGCCACTCAATTAATTCTTCATTATAGCCCATATGCTTAAGTGCTTCCTTTTTTGAAGGAGCATCTGAAAGACCCATCATGAATACAGTATTCTGATCTTGCTTTCCTGGCCAAACACAATAGTTCTTATCCAGAATTGCAATTTTTTTGTTCTTTACATACTGGGATAAACAACCAATAAAGGTTTCATGATCAAATACTGTTCCTTTGTGCTTGCGAACAAACTCACAGTGAGCAATCCATGTACGAAGGAAGTCTAATGTGTCTGTATTATAATTAAACCAAAGTGGAGATGCTTTGGTTGTGATGAGATTCTGTGGATCTTCACCAGCAACGCCGACATTGATTCCCATGTTACTAAGCCCATCAAACGCAATTGGTTGCTTCATTATAAAGGTATCAATATCCAACCAAAGAAGAGGTCGTTGGTGCTGTATAAGTTTTGAATAAATATATTTTGGTTTTAATAAGCAGTTACTTTGATAACTGCCTTGAGATTGTATCTCAGAAACTTCATGCGGAATACCAAAAGCATGGCATTCTGAAATGAACCGTTTTGCATGATCGCTATAATAGGTTCTACCATCTACATCACAAAAATAACTAATCACGAGTGTATTCATATTATTTACCTATATGGTATTTAGGAACTAATTCCCATTCCTTTTTTTCTTTGTATGGAATAATCTTAAGTTGCGCGATACTAAGTTGATGATTCTTGTACTTCTCATCTAGTGGAGTAATCAATCCCCATTCAGTGAGTAGTTTAACAATAGTATTGCGTCTTGCAATATCATTTTCACTAGTATCTGTTTCTAACCCATCAAGAGCCAAAAGTTCCTTAAAGTGAAGGATTGCATATCTGCCTCGTTTATGCAGTATATGACAACTTTGATATAATTTTTTTTCTTTGCGGGAAGAAACGCCAATTCGAGTTAGTGTTTCTTTTACTTTGAGGAAGTCATCTTCATGCTTTAGACTAACTTCGACGCCGTATCCTTGAAAAATATCTTCCGTGTTATTCATAGTAAACCATTTCTTAAATACCTAATGCCTCTTCATTATTGGCACAGATATTTAGTATATGGCTACTTTTGACCACCAGTAAAGGTTTGTTCCTTCAGTAGTTGAATGTCCTTTTCAGAAAGCAGAGGAAGCACATCTTTGGCTGTCTTGTGAGAGTAATTATAGACTTGCTTAAGCATGTCGATTACTTCGCTCTCCTCATCCTTGAGCCATTTGCTGAAACGCTTTCTTTGCCGTACAGAAAGACGTAGATAATCGAAGTGCATCTTCTTTGGGATGGATGGAACCTCGTTCATCTGATTAGATTGCAGCACGGTGTCAGGAAAGTAGGATAAACACCGATTTACGACATAGGGGGTATAGTCCTTTTCGTTCAGGTTATTCTCTCCATCTAGGAGACTTTCCTTTGAGTAGTTAATGGCTGTTAAGAAGTCGCCTAATTTCATTTGAATTCACATCCCATCATTAATTCAACCACACAAGCCACCATATTGATCTCCTGATCAGCCACAAATGCCGACTTGTACTGATACTCCGCAATAGTCAAAATGGCAGTGGGGATAGATCCAGACTTCAGATACTCGTATAAACCCTCATAGAGTTTACGGAAGATATGCTGTGGATCGTTGTCCATGTTGGAGACAACCCAAGAACGAGCCGAACTAAAGTCCTTCTCCTTCATATACCCCATCAGATCCTTGATCTTCAGTTGACCGGCTTCACTGAGAATACCGACATCAATGACACCCGCAGCAGAATACCTCTGGAGTTCGTTTAAAGTCCTTCTGAAGTCAGGGAAATGCTTTATAATGAGTTGGGACAGAACTTTGCTATCGAAGTCGATCTTTTCATTCTTTAGCACAAATTCACATCTCTTCAGGAACTGCTTGGCTAATTCTGGCTTCTCCTTTGCAGGGATGCTAAAGTCAATACAGGTGCAACGAGAATGAATTGGTTCAATGATCCGGTTCTTGTAATTACAAGTCAGAATGAATCGGCAGTTCTTAGCAAACTCCTCAATCGCACCACGCAATGCTGGCTGAATGGATTGAGCATTTGAATAATCAAACTCATCAAGGATAACTACCTTCTTAGATGCAGACAGTGAAATGGTAGAAGCAAACTGACGAATCTTGGTACGCAGAGTATCGATATTACCATCTTCTGAGCAGTTGATGATAATCCAATCCGCGCCAAGTTGATTACAGAGTGCGCGAGCCACACTAGTTTTTCCTGTTCCTGCTTTACCGGATAGGAGAAGATTAGGGCACTCACCAGACTCTACGATATCCGTGAAAGTCTTCTTCAGAGATTCTGGAAGAATACAATCATCGATTGTTTTCGGACGATATTTTTCTACAAACAGATTGATTTCGCTCATAATATACTCCAATAGAAAAGGACGACTGGAAACCCAATCGTCCTTTTGAACTCACGGTTTCTTTTAGTTATTGTAACTGCTAGATGACTCTAGTGCAACCCAATACTTCAAGGAAAGATCCTTGTGAGTAAATTGGCTGATAACAGACTTTGCGATCTTTACCTCATATTCTCCGGGAAGGAACTTCAGATTCTCAATACGGAAGTCGAATGAGAATTCTGCGTCACCCTTATGATCACCAAGAGTTACGCTAAACTGATTGCAAGTCGGATCATTCTTGTCACAAACAACGCCAATGATCTTCTTACCATCAGTTGTAACGGAGAGATGGGGAAGTTGTAGAACTGATGAGGCACGAACGAGTTCATCGAACATACTCTCAGTCAGATCAAAGTTAACTACTGCTTCTGGCATGTTGATTGACTTTGTAGGAACAGTCAGCAACTTTGGCTCAGAATAGTAATACTTAACCTTTGATCCATTACCACCAGAAACGGTAACATACTTATCCTCAAACTCAAACTCAGCGTCCTTGAACAGTGAAACTGTACCAAGAAACTTGTTCATGTCCCAAATACCAAACTCGGTATCAAACTTCTCATCAACGGTTGCTTCAGCCATGACATTCTTGGCTGGAGCAACGGTAGCAATCTTGTTGCCTGGCTTGACAAGAAGATTGGAGTTGATTGAAGTAAAGTTCTTTAGAATTGTTTGTGTTTGCTTTGAAATTTTCATAGTTGTAGATGTAGTCATTTTTTATTCCTCGTCTTCCATTCTATCCATAATATCTTCGATGTCAACAGTTCCGTGCTTAAAATCATCCATAAGGCGGCGGGTATCATGACGCGCGCCTTTGTTCTTCTTCACGCGTGTTTTCTTTACTGTGCGCTTGAAGTCACGATTGTCGGGTTCTCTTCCTTTATAGTTTTCTGACATTTAAAAATCCTCAATGTTCTCAATCAAATTCTTTAGTTTCTTTTCGATCATGTAAGACATAACCTTTGTCTTTGAGCCAACAGTTGGCTTTTCGAACTCTTCAAGGATCTTCTCTTCCAGATCCACAGGAATACAAGATAGATCAATGATAGACTTGTTTCTGTCATAGAATGGCAACTCCTGAATGCGGTTATTCACGATGTCGTCCATAACTTTAGACATAACCTTGGTTGTAAGTCTCTTCTGTGACTTTTCTTCGTTCACGAAGGTATCATCATCAGAGAGAATGTTTGGAACTCCATCAGAGGAATCCCCACGGGCAATATGTTCCAATAGGAACATCTTTGGATTGCCTGTGCTGATATAAGACTTCTTCAACGGACTGTATTGAAACACATTTTCAAATACGCCAAGTTGCATGAAATCCTTATCATTAGATAAGATAAGAATCTTTTCCATCTTATGGAAGTGCTTTGCAAGAACAAAGATGATATCATCAGCTTCGGTTGTCTCAACCGTGACACTCTTATATGGGAAAACTTCACGAATCTCCGAACGAATCTTATGGAGACTATCGTAAATCGCATCCCAATCCATATCAGAATTACTCTGACTCTTCTTGCGATTTTGCTTGTACTGTGGGAAGATCTTCTTACGCCAACAGTTACTTGAATCGTTACAGATTACAAGTTGACCATATTCACCACGGAATTCTGAATTATACTTACGATAAGTATTCAGAACCATATGACGAATATATTCTTCATTCAGTTCGGGGTAATCTTTCATTGATTGAAAGATACTAGCGAGAATTATTTGATTGTTATCTAGGAGTATAATGTTGCACCTCTTTTGCTTTATTATAAGCGAAAGAGTTGAGAAGTCAATAAATATTTACCCACTGGCTGCTGTCACCGTCATCGATATACTTATAAATTTTTCCTGTGGTGACATCTAGCCACTCATCTCCGGCATTTACATTTGATGGTGGTGTTGATGCGGAATAAAAATTAACTCCACCACCAATTGTAGACCATCCAGCATGGGCTGGTGATGTTTCGGAAATTGTATAGTTGGCAACATATGTTTTTCCGTTATAGTCAACAACATCGCCAGCGTTATATACAACGAGCCTTCCGTTCTCGTCATATGCTCGGTATTTGCCTCTAAAGTTTAAATTATCGTAATTCATTTGATGGCTCTAAGAATTAGCGTATGCCCATTGATTCTGCCCTTTGGCAAAGATTCTTTGGTGTTAATTGCCTTCCATGCATTATTTATAGCACGGATACCATCTTTCTTTGCTACCTTGATAAAATCTGTGGGCTTCTTGACTGTCTTTTCCTTGGATTCATTTAGATCAAAACCAATGATGCTAGATCCCTTAACAACCAATCCACCCTGACTTGGATCACCAACAAACAAAGTAGCCTTACGAGTCTTTGTGTTATATGTGATCACTGTAGAAGCACCAATGATATCTTCTGGCATAATAGATTCTGCGCCAGTATTAGTATCCTTTGCAAGATACTTCAACTTCTTTACCAGTTGCTCTGGCTTACGCTTCTTCTTCTTTCTTGGCTTTCTATTGCTCTTCACAATAGACATACGCAACTTTAGATGATCACACAGCATCTTATGAAAGTCATAAAACTTTCTAAGTTTTGGCTTAGAGAAGAAACTATAACCTTCTAAAAGTTCTTTGTTTTCTCCAAGAAGAGCCATCTTAAGTTCTTCTGAGCGTGGATCAAATGTTTGGAGCATAAACTCACAATGCATTCCACTTGGCTCAGCAGAAGTGAGCCATGCTTCAATATCAAATTGCTTATAGTGTGGTCTATTTCCACGAAGATATTCCATGTATTCATCAACTTGCTCTTCTAATTCGGAAGCAAGTTCACATGATTGCGCTCGAACACGATCCCGAACAGAAATAGTTTCTACTGGACTTTCATCAGTGGAAATCAACTTTCCCTTTTGAATAAGGGAAGCAATTGTTTCATCTACTCTCTGTTGAAACATAGGTGGAAGAATACAACCCTTGTTTGATGCTTGACACTTTCCACCAATCGCTCTGAACTCAAATGCTTCAGTTCCTAACTTACGCAAGAATTCACGATCTGTGATCTTCAGTCGATCTGCATAATCAAGAACAGCAGAACGATAATCTCGTTCGCTGTATCGAACATTATACCAGTTCGCTGCTAGAGCAAGCGACCATGCAACTTTTTCAATGTCTGCAAAGTCTTCCTTGTTCCAAAGTTTCCAATTGGGTTCTTTACCGTAGAAAATGTCTTCAGTGTTTTGTTTAGTCATGGCTTATAGAATACGAATATCGGTTCATATTTTAGATAAGTTCCGTCAACTTTGCAATAGTTTTTACACTTTGGCACACCATTTTCATCAAGTCGATTCTGCCCCGGCATAGATTCGAGAGCCATCTTTAACATACCTTTGTATTCCATACCAAGGCTCTCAAGAACATCTCTTGAATCTTTTTCAAGTGGAAGATACTCACCACTAATTAGTAGGTCAGCAATGTTCCATAATAGATAACGGTCGTTCTTAAGATACTCAAAGCAAGTTTGAAGAGTTGGCTTTAAGAAACCATCACGCCACGATTCATATGAACTGAACTTCTTATATGATTGTTCAGGATCATCAGAATAGGCTTCACGATTGAAGTATGGCGGCGAAGTAAAGACAAGATCAATCTTTCCCTTATATTTCTGGAAAGATGGATTGTCCTTTATTACTTCTGAACCTTCGCAGAAAACTTCGAATGTATTTGTGTGGCTGAAGAATGGATTGCTTCGATAAGTTTTTTCATTGAAGAATGAAGCAAGTTGCCCATATCTAGAACCAGTTCCATGATGGTTGTCACTATTAGGATCAGTAACAATGTAGTGAATAACCCGATCATCACGAACAGACATAGCACCCAGAATACGACCTCCCCAACCGCTTGAAGGATCGTAGATATGAATTGCATTATCTTGTTTAATATGGTTTGTGTATCGCTCATACAAATATTTAGCAGTTAGAGGTGGGAAGTTTACAGCAACTTGAATATACCCAATACGGAAAGAAGCAAAACCGGCTGGAAATACTCGTTCGCCTTTCTTGTAAATCCGTATAGAATATACTTTATTGTCCTGTAGGTTCTCTGAATCAAATGTGGAATAATGTCTGTATGACATCTTTGGCTTCCACATGACAAATTGATCTTTAGTAATCTGTAGAATATCACTCTGTTGAATCTGAAAATACCCAGTATTCAGTCCATCACGGATCTCTACTTCTTCTAGCATGAAGTCATATCCTTCAAAGATAGAAGGACTTCCGAAGAATGCTTCTAACCATTCTTCACCAGAATCAACATCAACGATTGCATACTTTGTATTATGCTTTATGGCAGACAGAGCATGTCGATAAAATGAATCACGACGAAGATGACGCATGGCACCGCGAACAACACGATCTTGGAATTTGTCATCTGAGAATAAGTCATAAACAGAATAACCATTATCCTTTTCTGTGTAATTGATACGAGTCTTCATCATGTTGGAGAACCACTGATCTGCTTCTCCACCAATTCTAGCCTTATTAATAATTACATCATCAACAGTTCCATCTGTGTTTAGATCATCAGTATGAGTAAACTGAGAAACTGGATATGTTGTCATCTTATTGAATTGATCAACAATATCTGTTTCATTCTTTCCTGTGCGTGGAGGGCAACCATAAGTGTCCCACGAATACAGAATCTCTCCACGCATCTCCTTTACCCACTCCTTAAAATCATCAGGAGTCATTGCAAGAAGATCCTCAAAAAGTACATTGACTTTTGAGTTGATCATATAATCGTTTCGTTCGTAAAATCCGTAGTTATTCATGCTCCCACATTCCAAAATAAAACTGTTTTGTTTTGACTGGCATACTTCTTTATAAATTCCCAAGCCTTTGCATCATAGGTTGGTGCTGATGGAAATGGGGGAAGAACTGTTGTTGGTTTGTTGAATGGTATTTCGCATTCATAAATCTTTGCTCTTCCGTAGTTTCCCTTATGTCCAACTGTAACAACATTGAAGTTTGTTTCTGGCCATGCAAGTTGTAATCCGCGAGTAAGAGTACCGCTAGATCCAACCGTCCAAACTTCATCAGGAATCATACCAATATTATAACGAGCAACTTTAACAATGCAAGCCAAAACATCAGGATGATCTCCACCGATTGGAATCAATACACGATTGGTAGGATCTTCTTTTACATAGTCTTTGGCTCGCTTCTCTGTAACACTCAACATTCCATTCGGAACCCAACGCATATCTGCACCAGAAGCAATTGCTTCCTGCTGATATGGATGTAGTTTATTCATGTCTCGTTGAGCCATAAAGATTACAGCCTTCTTACCATGTCGTACGGCTGCTTTTGCAAAACTGATCTGAGCATAACCAGTAGCCGGAGAACTACCATACACAAACTCTTTGTATGGCCATGCTTCAATCATATGATCGATGAATCGCATCTTTGAACCACCACCAAGAAGATCATCGCGCACAACATAAATGCCCTCTTCTTGTGTAATAATAGGAAGAGGATTGGGATCTTCCCAACCCTCAACCATGTTCAAATAGTCATCGGGTGTTGCTAAAATCATGACACATTTAGTTTACTGAAGTTCTTCTTCTTTTCAAGAGTAATAACCGTAGAAAACTTGTCAATCAGGGAGTCGGCTCTGTGTGAGATGACAAAGATGTTTGTCTTTGAATCTAATCCAGTTAGAAGTTTCATGAACTCCTCAGCACCCACGGCATCTAGAGATGAATCAAACACTTCATCTAGGATTAGAAGATTGCAGTTGGCACTATTCTTTACACGGGCAACTTCACGCCAAGCCAACAGAAGAGACAAATCTATCCGCATCTTTTCACCTTCGCTAAAACTCATGTAACTGAAAGTATCACGGTTACGGCTCTTAATTGTTTCATTGAACTCTTCGTCTAGATTGAACTGGGCAAAGAAATCCATAGCAGATAGAAACTTGTTTACTGTCTTATTAATAATTGGCAAATAGTTTTTGATAATCTTGCCCTTGATACCAGAGTCGCGTAGAAGAATAGAGGCAATCTCCATACATCGAATATTTTCCTGAAGAGCCTTACGATCTTCAGTGATCTTGTCAATCTTGGTTTGGATCTTCTCTAGTTCTTTTAATTCAGATTCAATCTCATCACCGCTAACATTTGATTGCTCAAGATCCTTCGTGAGTTCTTTAATGTTCTTTAGAACACCATCATAAGAAGTATTTAATTGAGCAATAGACAACTTAAGATTCCGAATCTCTTCTAAAGTCTTTTCGTGTTCTTCCAGTTGAGTTTCTTCTGAACCTAATTTAGAAGAAAGTTCAGAAAGAGCCTTAGTATACTCTTCTAACTTGCTATTCTTAGTCTCTACTTGATCTTTCTTAAACTCTTCAGTAATCGCCTGCTTGCATACTGGGCAATTATCATTGTCATGGTAAAACCCAATTTCTTTATTGCAGTTGTCGTGATTTTGTGAAATCTGTGTTTTAAGTTTTTCAAGTGCTTTGATTACCTTTTCTGTCTTTGATTTTGCCAATTGATCAAATGAAATGGAAGCAAGTTTTTCTTCTTGCTTCTTTTTCTTTTCCATCAGATCATCACAGGTTTCATTCAAAGTCTTTAGTTTGTCTTTAATTTTTCCTGTAGATTCACTGCTCTTATTCTTTAGAGACTGAATGAATTTCTTTTTGAGATTCATAGTCTCATTGTTTAAAGACAGATCATTGTCATAAGCAGAAAGGATAGACTTTGCTTGTGTTATTCTTCCTTTGAGAATTGTATTCATACTTGTGAATACATTGATATCAAGAATGTCTTCAATTACAGACCTTCTATCGGCAGCAGGAAGTTGCATGAACGGAACAAAAGAAGAACTACCAAGAATCACAACCTGTGTGAATGACTTGTAATTCATTCGTAGAATCTGTTCTTCAAAATGATCTTGATAATCTTTATTCTTTGCAGATTGATTAATCATGTTTCCATTATGGAAAATCTCAAATACTTTTGGAGCCAAACCACGACGAACAAGATACTTATCCTGTCCAATCTCAAAATCTAATTCAACTAAACAATCCTTCTTATTGATTGTATTTACAAGTTGAGGAATATTGATCTTACGGAATGGTTTGCCGAATAAAGCAAATGTGATTGAATCTAGAAAAGCAAAAGACTTACCGTTACCATTTGTACCAGAAACAAGTGTATTCTTTCGGGTATCAAGATGTATTTCAGTGAAGTTATTACCAAACGATCCAAAGTTCTTAAAACGAATTTTCTTAAATACGATCATACGGAAAGGCTCTCAATATAAAGTTCGTGAATCAACGACTTCAGTTTACCTTTATCTTCAGAAATTTCAAGTTTATCAATCTCTTCATTGATAATACTCATTGTATCTTGCGCCACATCAACCGCATCTTCTGATGTCTCAATCATTTCTTCAACAATGTTTAGATTGATAACACCAGCCTGAACCATACGGTCTACCCACAGATCAAATTTAACAGGATCTGCCTTCTTTGCAACCAGAACCTTTACATAAGAATTCTTATAAGAAGCAAAATCTATGCCCATCGGGTCGGACTTCGAATCATCGTAAACCATAACATGGTAAATGCGATCATAGTTTTGAATAAATTCTAGTTCTCGTGTTTGTGTATCAAGAACATGAAAGCCCTTGTCCAATCTGGCATCAGAGAATGTAATTTGATACTGTGTTCCTAAGTAGTGGACATTCTTCTTTGATGCTTTGCCATGAAAATGTCCAGATAGAACCATCTCATAGCAGGCAAAGATTTTATCTTCCATCCCACCTTCAAAGTTGATTCCCTGAATTACTTCATAACCATTCAGTTCAAAATGCCCACAAATAATTGATGCAGGACAACTCTTAATGAATGTTTGAAATTGCTGTTCATTTTCTTTATTGATCCACGGAACCATAGCAATCTTGAGTCCATCGATCTCAATAACTGTTGGTTCTTCGTATAAGTAAATTGACTTATACTTATCGTGGAACAATTCACGAATACTGTTTACATGGTTTGTATTCTTAAAGAATGTATCGTGATTGCCTAAAATGCAATGAAACTCTACACCATTAGCATCAAACCATTCAACAAATCTCTTTCGAACTTCAGCCAATGTATTGAAGTTTACATACTTACGGCGATCCATTAGATCACCTAAATGCAGAACTTTAGTGATACCGTGTTCCTTGCAGTAAGGAAAGAATTGTTTCTCAAAAAATGACATGAAGTATTCAAGAAACAATGGCGAATCATTACGAGCGCCAAAGTGGGTATCATTAATAATTGCAATTTTCATTTCTTGCGCTTTTTGTTTTTCTTCTTTGGTTCGAACTTGTTTATATCATTTTCTGATATTTGAAAGTGTTCGGTTATGGCTTCTTGAACTGTATCTTTTTCGAAGTAGTTTTCTTTAAACCATCGGTGAAAAGATCCATCATCTAGAAGTTCTGTCATCTTCAGTTTGATGTATGCTTGTTTCTTTTCCTTTTCAATCCGTCTTAAGAATGCATAATAGATGATCTGAGTGAAATAGGAAAATGGATTCTTTGATTTTTCTGGGTCGAAGTTATGGGCATACATCAGGCAGTTTTCTATGCCATCAGATACCATCTCTTCCCTATACGGATAGTTCATAAAATTGGCTTTACGAGATAGATGCTCCGCGATATTCATGAAGCATTCACCGATATAGTTTGTAATGGGAGGACGAGACTCGTCTGACTCTTCTGCATCTTTGCAGAGTTGTTTCCACTCTACCATTTCCTTATAGAAAGCCTTATTGTCAATATAATGATCTTTTTTGACTTCTTCTACTTCCGGTTCTTCTATAACTTCTTCCAATTCTATATCTTCTAGATCGTCGTTTTCTTCTTGTTTCTTTTTCTTTTTAGCCATTGCATTTCCTATGTTGTTGAGAGAAAACTATAAAATCTACAGGAACATCCTCTGGATTCTTTTCTGCTCTCTTTTTTGCTTTTTCATATTCTACATCGGTAAGAAGAAGAGGTGTTACTTCTCCATCAGAATCAACATGCCCAACAAAATAATATGAACTGTTTTCCGTTGGTTTTTTGTTCTTATTCAGTATTTTCTTTTTAGCCATAAGTTATTTCCTATGCGAGTATTATAACACGCCTATGAGAAAATCAAGAAAAATCACTTGATTTCTCTTGACGACTTTATTACACTTTCTGTGTATGGTATGAGAAAGATATTAGTTTCTCTAAGATACTTAATAATACTCTGAGTATTACATATACTCATCAGAGGACGGATCTGGGTTCCAGTCAGTCCATTTATTACCAAAATCTTCCCGGTCTTTTTGTTCCCCGGTATATTTTTGATCATTAATTGATTCACGATTATTTTTCTTCTTCTTCTTTGGTTTATCCAAGTTGAAGTGTTTTATCATATCCATAATATCACGAGGGTCAATCATTCCTTCGTTAATCATAAAAGCCAAGGCTTGTGGAGAGAAGACCATACTCATATGGATTACTTCTTCCTTTGCTTTTTTCTTTTTCTTACCTGGCTTAGAATCATTCTTTTTTGGTTCTGTTATGCCATTAAAAATAGTGTCGAACATTTCAGATATCATATCTTCATAATCAGCCGCACTCATGTCTTGCTCAGGCGTAATCTTTGGTTTTATCTGATTAGTAAACTCATCAAGTGGCGTTTTTTCAAACCCACCTTGTCTATCTTTTTCGGAAAGATAGTATGACACAACATCTTGAGTTGGCTCTAAAATAGTAGCAATAAAATCTGATGGAATGGTTGTTTCTGTTTGGTTACCAAATGCTAACCAATTCTTAAGAACAATACCTTCTTTTGGCATACCCATTGGATCAGGAAGCACTATTGATTTAAATACCATAGGCTTAAGAAGAGTCACTTTGTCATTTTCAGAACTAGCAATCTCAGCAATCAGTTCTTCACCACTTCTTAGTTTGATTACTTTATAGATTTGTTCCATTCAGTTCTCCTTGAGTTGAAGCGACACCAACTTATACTTAAACTTCTCTTTAGTATATATTCGGATGCGCTCATCCATATGGTTCAGCGAATGGTTTCGATACTTCTTATGACGCAAGTCATCACCAATATCGTAAACATTCACCGCAGTTTTTGTTTCACTTTTGCGTAGACCTCTTCCAATCGATTGTAACACGCGTACAACAGATTTCGACGGGCTAGCAAATACGACATTGTGAATATTACGAATATTAATACCAGTTGAGCAGGTTCCATAGGAAGCCAAGAGGATTGAATTGTCACTTCTATCTACTACCTTTCTTATTTCTTCGCGTTGATCTATATCAGTTCCACCGTGAATAAAGTAAATGTCTTTATCCGGTATTTCTTTTTTGAACATGTCATAGAGAGGCTTACCATGCAACTCTACAAAGTTAAATAAAACTAATGTATTACCTTTAAGACTAGAGCAAAGATTCTTTATAAATTTGTTTCGTTTGTTATTGAGAATGATCCACTTTATTTCTTCTTTGTACAGCATTCGTTTTGCTTCTTCAATATCTCGATCAGAGTATTGAAGTAGAATGCAGTCAATAGACAGATTTGATAAGAGGTTCTTTTCAATGAGTGTAGCGGTTGTAGTAACATGTAATACCCTTCCAAATAATCCCTCTACCACTAGTTTGTGTGTATGGGTTCCATCAAGTGTTCCAGTTGTACCAACACGAATTGGACAACTTGTAAGTTTGGACATAAGTGATGATAAAGATTTGGCTTTAAACAAATGACATTCATCACCTACTACCATGTCAAATTGATCAAAGAATTCTTTTGGCATCTTATAGATGCTTTGCCAAGTAGAAATAACCACACGCTTATGCGTATCTTTTTCTTTACCAGATGAGATCGTATAGCAGTGTCTTCCAACAGACCATTTGTTTTCCTTTGAGTAATCCTCAAAGTCGCTGTACATCTGCGATACAAGACCAACAGTTGGAACTACAACTAGAATTTTTTTCTCTGGCTTAATATGATCCAGAAAGAATCGCATCAAGCAATAAATGATTAATGATTTACCACTGCCAGTTGGACATAACAGAAGAGTTCTTTCTTTCTGTATCGCATGTGTAATTGCTTTTATTTGATAATCATGTGCGCTGATTCTTTTACCAGACGCAGTTGGTCGAATGAATTCTTCGACATACTTAGTCACTTGTTCTTCTGTATAGTTTTTATCAGAATGCTGTGGATATTCGATTGTATAGTTTCTATCGTTGGCAAACTTGACTACATAATCCAACAATCCTGCATAGATTGTATGTGTAAACAAATTGAATAACCGAATCTGTCCATCCCAGATTTTGTTCTTATAAGCAGGAGTAAATTGATAATTAGGTACTGCGAAGGTGAAGTATTGGTTCAGTTCTTTGGCAATACTTCTTTCACAATTAACTTTGATATAAACAGAATCTAAGTCTTCAATCACTAAATCCATACCAGTATTTATTTACTGGCCGTTAGTGAATTTTGCCCAATCAATGATAGAACGAATGTTCCATTGACGATTATTGATGATCTTTACCACATTCTCTAGGTAGTTAACTTTTTCGCGTTGATACTCAACCTTGAGTTTCTGCTTAATTACTTGATCATCGGCTTCAATAAAATTATCCATATCATTCTTTAGGATATGGAGATCAAATTGCTCCCAACCATTATCATTCAATTCATCTTGGCTCATTTTACCACTGAAGTACAACCATTTCTTCTTACGAAGAACAGCCAGTTCAGATTCCATACGAGCAAGTGACAACTTCTCTTCCATGAAGAAGAGAAGATACTTATTATGGATTTGGGGAGTACGAGCAGATTCTTTGTCGAGTTGTGTCTCGTCCAAAGAGATATCTTTCTTGACCATTTCTTTAAGATCATCAAAAGTCATAACGAGCAGTATATCTCATATTACGATGAAGTCAAGACTTTGAACTCGTAATATGTGTATTTAAAACTGGCTGTAGCAGTCAATGGAACATTGTCTGTGGCTGTGATTGCAAATGGTATCTCGGATAAAGCAATAGGAAATGCGTTTCTAAATACAACTTCAAATTTGCCTTTATAAGCACTATTGGTTATTCTGAGAGTTATATCAGAGAATCGATCATGATATGCTACTGTATTGGCTGTGCTTGTGTAGTTACCTATGGTGGTTATCCAGTGATAGATTTCTTGCCATGCTCTTAGATCTTCATCTAATGTGAATTTAACATTCAACGGCATAAATGTATAAGCATTTCCTGGCAGTGGAATGGTTGTACTTAAAGTTGTTGGTTGAATCAACTCAGGCATAGAAATAGCAGGGCAAGTAACTTCTTGAGCAAAGAATGAAACAGTAGGCGCTCTACTGATCATTATTTGGAAGTAATTTGTTGTTAGGTAATTGAAATTACTTAACTTACTATCGTCTGGTAAAAATTCTGTATCTGGTTGTGTTGCCATAACTGTATTTATCCAAATAGAAAGGGGGGAGTCTTGCGACTCCCCCCAATCATCTCCCCAGATTAATTACTTAAATCAGAGTCCGAAACCAGTGTTACCATGTAGGTTCTCTACTTGGAAGATACGGTAGTATTGGTTACCACCGAGTGCGTTGATGTCAGTGTTCTCAGCGAATGGATTTGCGACCATACCGTAGCGGGTCTTGAATCCAATTTTTGGCTGGAAGGTGTTCTGATCAACAGCGCGTACCATTTGTAGTGGAACATATGGGCAGTAGAATATACCGGCATCATATGGAGATGTACCGCGGTATCCGACTACGCAGAAGTTAACACCCAACTTGGCATATGGATCAATGTAAACCTTGATCTTGTTGTTAAGGACGCCGACGAAAGTGTTGCCGGTGTCATCAACTTCGAGGTTTGCAGTCATGGCTGGTGCGAGGTTGAGGAAGCCACCCATTGTGAGGGCGCTGGCAACATCGCTTGAGCAGATCATGAAGTTACCCTTACCACGACGAGTTTCCTTGGCGATGGTATTGCATTCACGCTCAATTTGGAACATGAGTCCACGGAAGCGTTCTGCACTCCAACGACCGTCAGAGTCGGTGTTGAGATCGTATCTTCCAGCGTTTGCTAGATCGCCTTGTTGTGCGCCAGCCTTGGAAACGCGGTAGATGGTGGTGATCAACTCACGGTTAATTTCGTTCAATACTTCGGTGCTGAGGATGTTAGCGAGTTCGCTTTCAGCATCGAGTCCGTGAACAGCCTTGAGATCTTGAGCCAACTCAGTGGTGTACTCAGCCTTTAGAGCGCGAGTCTTTGCTTCGACTGCGATGCGCTCAATGCTGAATGCCATTTGACGGAATGGAGTGGTATCACCGAGATTTTCACTAGTACCTGTTAGGAATCCACGGAAGGAATTCATATCGAATGCGCTATCGCGGATACCGAAGGCCAGCCCGGTGCTTGCATCAGCGACACCGCCGCTAGCACCGATTGGGTTGATACCGCCGGTTGCGCTGAATGCTGCACCAGCAGAGGTGTTACCAGAACCACCGAACTTAGCAAATGCTTCTTGGAAGAGGGCTTCGCGGCCGACTCCAACTGAACCAGAAGCAGCCTGTGCTTCGTAACGACTACGCATTGCGAAGATGAGACCGGTTGGTGCAGTCATTGGCTGAACACCAGCGATATCATAAGCAATGAGGTTTGGCATGGAACGACGAACGAGGCTGATTAGGATTGGATCATAACCAGCGAGTGCGGTGTTAGCAGTACCAGCAGCCTGAGAAACGCTGAAACCACCACCGTTCATGGCGTTGGCTGGTGCTTCAACGAGATATTGCTCACGGAGAGCCTTCTCTTGATTCTCTAGTAGGACGGCAGTGACCTTCTTTTTGTAAGAGTCACCGATTTGTGGAAGTGCGTCGTGAGAGAGTAGGGGTTCCCACTTCTCAGTTAGCACATCATAAGACGAGTTGTTTGAAAAATCCATTTCTATATTCTCCTTAATGTGTTTGTTTAGAAATTAGAGTTTGTTTTGTTTAGCAAGACGATCCAAAGTACTCAAGTAAGCGCCCATACCAGAGCCAACATCTTGAGGAATTTGTTTGTTAGTTGTCTCTTCGACAAGGTTAGTTACGGTTGGTGCAGAGGTGAAATAACTCTCCTTGAGAACATTTAGTTTCTCTTGGTATTGTTCGAGGCTGTCAAAATCGACGCCCTCTGCGAGAGAAGCAAACTTCTCGATTTCAACATCGGTTAAGTCATCAGCAACTTGTGCGAAGACTTGTCCTGCTTGATAAGCGAGTAGTTCCTTTTGCATCTCAATGTTGTTTTGAATTTGCTCGTTGAGAGAGGATTCGAGTTCCTCGTTCTCAGCAAAGAGTCCGTCAACGACATCGTACTTCTCTTGTGGAACTTCGATATAGTGAGTCTCAAAGAGTTCCTTAAGTCCAGACATGAAGTTCTCTGCGATTTCTGTGCGGATACCGTTTTCGACGGCGAGTTGATTCTCTTCCATCCACTCTTCAACAACATAACCGAGGTAGTCATCAAGACGCTCTGCTAGTTCGTTGACTGCGGTTTCAACTTCTTCTTGAACGACAGCAGCAGCCTCAGCGAGGACTTGTTCACGGAGAACATTGACTCTCTCGTTAACAGCAGCCTCAAAGATTGTCTTGGCTTTGTTCATGAAGTCTTCGGTTAGAGTCTCACCATTGAAGAGAGCGTTAAGATGCTCTTGCATTTCCTTTGGCTCTTCTGTCTCGGTTTCTTCCTCTTCACCCTTCTTAGCAACTTTACCAGAGCCTTCACCTTGTGGGCCTGGACCAGCAACTGAAGCACCTGGTCTCAGGGTTGCCATGTTTGCTCCGGCGTTTGGGTTGAAGTTTTGGAAAGCATCCCACTGTACTTTTTTACCATCAGCGGTTTGGGGTTCTGCACCGTTAATAGCATGTGTTGGTCTAGATGTTTGTGTGTCCATATTTTTTCCTGTTCCTCTGTTTAAGAACTATTGTTATTTAGTAAATGTTTATTTTTGACCAGTTAACGATGGTCACGTTTTTAAGTTATATTTCCGATTTGTCCTGTATTTCTCATTGTGTTTATTCTAGATTGTGTACGAGCAGAAAGTGGAGCAGGACGATTTGCAAGCATTCTCTGACGAAGTTCATCTTGAGTTTCACCGGATTGTTGTGTTGGGGTGGTGGTCATACCAATAGTTTGTGCCGCTTGACCAGTCTGAGATAATTTGGTATTTTGTGCCACTTGTAACATAGCAGCATCTCTATCTTCTTGACTTAGGGGATTAGTACCACTAATTGCTGTATTGGCAAGATTATTACTATTATTTTCTAAACCACTTCCAACATTTGAAACAGCATTAGAAACACCTGTCTTGACATTTGAACCAATACGAGCAGCAGTGCCTAATGTTCTTAGTAGATTGGGACCACTTGCTGTTGGGTCTGCTGTCATTCTATTACGCGCTTGAACTCCCAAGTTTCTCAGAGTATTTGGATCAATAGTTCCGCGTCTATTAACTGCTATTCCTTGTTTTGCTCTATATTGATCATAAGATTTCAATGCACCAACAAAACCACCTCTAATTTCAGATCCAATAACTTTTCCTTTTGCGTCTTTAACTTGTTCTCTTGATCCAAGGAATTTATTTAAAATTCCGGCACCGAGGTTGACATCAGCACCTCTTTGTTGAGAAGCCTTTGCTACCATATCTGCTTTTCTTCCACCAATCAAAGCACTTAATTTTGAAGCGCGTCTATCTTGTGTGGAAGGAGTAGGAATACCTTCAACTGCAATTGGCTCAGATTTGGTGGTAGGTCTAGCAAGGACATTCCCTTTACCGGGAATGTTTACCATTGCGTCACGAAGATATTGTTTAAAACTTAACATTAAAGATTCTTGAAGAAATTTTCAAACAGAGTCAATGCTTTCTTTTCTAGGTTTCTGCTAGAAGTGGTACGAATAAGTTTCTTTGCTTCCATAAGATCGCGCTCTAACCAAGAACCGTTATTCCAAACCCATTCTTTGCCTTCCATGATGCCATTTACGAAAGCACCGGGAGCAGATGGATCTGCAACAATATCAACAGCAGAAAGCATGAGATCTGGTTGAACGATCTTCTTACCGTTTTGCTCAACAAGAGAACCCATTGCTCTTGAACTAACGCCTAGTTTTGCACCTTCGCGGATTAGTTCAGCAGCAATTTTACCCATTGGAGTGCTTTCCATAATCTTGGCTTTTCCGTAGACTTTATTCTGGCGGAATTCAAGCATTACGACTCTGTGACTTACGCGATCTAGATTGATGGTTGGACCTGTTGGATGTCCAAGTTCACCGAAAGCACGGTTGCAATCAACAAATTCGTTGATGTATCTTCCTACTTCTTTGTTTAAAGTATTAAGAGGATAGATTCTACCGTTTCGATTGCATTCCTCGGCAACCATGAATACACCTTCGATGAACAGATTCTTCTTATCGTCTGTTCCTTCGGTGATGTATCGAATATCTTCTACTGTTTCGGTGATTAACTTCATTATTTCTTCTTTCTCTTAGCCATTGCAGCCTTGATGGCTTTGCTTCTGGAACCTTTCCACTCATCGGTGGATGATTCAAGTTTGCCATCACCGTCATAATCTTTATTGGCTTTCTTTGCTTCGCTCAAACCAGTGTTACGAAATGCCTTCTTATTCATATCTTCTGCATTGTTATTATCATTGCAATCACCGTCTTCGCAGTCGGTTCCACCCTCGTATTCATATGGAGAGTTTCCACCAATTCCACCTTCGTATTCCATGACTTCTTCATCTTCATCAGACTCTTCTTCGTCTTCATCAGACTCTTCTTCGTCTTCTTCTGATTCTTCTTCTTTCTTGTGCTTCTTTTTACCTTCCATGATTTCTTCGACTTCTAGACGAAGATCGTTTGCATCATCGGTGGTTTCTTCGGTTTCTTCGGTATTTTCATCGAGGAAAGTTTCTGGAGCATACTCTTCAAACTTTTGTTGAAGTCTCTCAGAGAGTTTTTGCATGAGAAGTTCCGTAGCAATCTTTTTGGATTCTACGATGTTTTCTGAAATTACGCTCTTGATTAGATTATTTGTGTCCATTTTTTGCTCCGTAAATTCTTTCCGCAGTTTTCACTGCTTTTTTGAAACCGTGATCAGATTCCAATATGAGGTTTATTAATTTATCCTTATGTGAACTATTTAGAGAATTGTATAGTTCGGCTAGGTATTTAGCCATTTTTGGTGTTATCTCTAACTGGGAACCATCCTTAGCAGTCATCCAATTAGTTGTATTATGGTTTATTGCATTGTTGAATTCTGCAATAGGCATATACTCAGTTTTTACTTGTTCCTGTATTTGAACTGGAACTCGTTTAACCTTTGGTTCTAATGTGATGCTTTCGAACAGTTTTTCAGAAGCATCAAGATATTTCTTAGCCATTTCTTCTGCTATTCTGTCAGAGATAGCATAGAACAGTTGCTCTTTAAAGAGTTCTCTGTCGTTTTGTATAAGTGCTAGAAATTCTTTTCTGATACTCATTGCGGTGGTTGACCTTCTTGTGGTTGTGGTTGAATACCAAGAGCCATCATTTGTTGCTGTTGTTCAACTTCTTTGATCAACGCATCTTGCTGTTCCTTGGCAATCTGAGCATTGATTTCAATCATTTCTTCGTCGGTCTGCTTTAGAATGTTCTTACGAATATATTCTTCTGAATAGAACTTACCAACAAAGTTACTGAGAGTATTCAACATGTCGATACGATCACGAAGAATGTCATTATCCTTTAGTTCGGTGAAGTATGAATCTTTGTTAAACTTGAAGGTAATATCTTGGGCAATCTTATTCCATTCATCCTCTGTCATGATTCCCTTAAGAATAACTTGAGTCTTAAGAAGATCGGTAAGGAATGCAGCAAATCTCAAACGAAGTCTTTCTATGAACTTATAGAACTTAACTTCGTCGCGGGTGATTTCTGCCGATCTACCCATATTGAATCCGTTTTCGGACTCAAGACGAGAAATTGGAACATTGAGTGCGCGATAGAGTTTCTTCTGTAGATAAAGAACATCTTCCATCTCTCCAAGGTTTTGACCACCATCGAGAGTTGTGATTTCTGTTCCTCTACCACCTTCTCTTCGTGGCATCCAGAAATCCTCAAGCATGTGCTGATGGTTTCTGTCGTCACGGATTTGACCAGTGGCTGAATCGTAAGTAATCTTGTTACGATAGCGATTCATAATATCACGAAGATATTGTTCAGCCTTCTGCTTTGGAAGATTACCGACATCGACATAGAAAATTCTACGCTCTGGTGCGCGGGAAATGCGGTAGATGACTACTGCATCTTCAATCTGACGCAACATGTTTAGCGGACGAATTGCTTTCTGTAGATATCCAATTACTCTCTTGGTTACTGAATCGACAGTACCGGAGTGACAGTAAGTAATGGTATCAAGTGTGAATTTATAACCAGATGGAGTCGTTGGATACATTGCCTCTTTATCTGTATCTGCATAAACATAATATTCTTCGATTTTCTTTACGAATGGAATAATTTGTCCACCAGAAACTCTGGCTCTATCCTTTTCAATTTTTCTTACCTTCTTGATCTTAATTGGATCAACAGGAATAAGAGAAACTAATCCCTTAGCAGGATTTTCTTTATCAATTTCTTTGAAGTAATAAATCTTGCTGTCAATATACCATCTTCTGAAAATTTCATGACACCGATTGGTGAAGTCAAGAAGTTTTAGAATGTGATTATATTCGTAGTAGATCTTTGTCTTGATTGTGTCTGGAAGATTGACATAATCCAAATTT
>Ga0181358_1000190_pt1 | contig 27304 bp, 52 predicted proteins | sample Fa13VDMM110SD_FD_130096 | JGI IMG/M metagenome (GOLD analysis project Ga0181358, IMG submission 130096) | Freshwater viral communities from Lake Michigan, USA - Fa13.VD.MM110.S.D | ecosystem: Environmental > Aquatic > Freshwater > Lake | place: USA: Michigan | collected 2013-09-24 | reverse complement strand
CAAGAGCCATATCACCAAAACCTTTGTAACGTAGACAATTATTATCTTTACAAGGTTTACAGTTTTTATGTATTTTTGTTATGAGATTATCTTTGATAAATATGATGTCAAGATTAATTATACAATCTTTCATCCAAAAGGAATGATCACCTTCGTTTAAAACAAACAACATACCATTAAACTGATTGTCAAATTTTTTACCCATCATTCCATTTTGAATATCTTTGGGTGTAATCATTGTTTTTACAGTAAAGGAATTGTTATTTATTAATAGTTCCATAATGATAAATATCGTAAAATATTAAAATAATTTGTTTTTTTATGATTTTGTAGATATTTATGAAATACAAAAAAAACACACACCCCTACACTTTTTGTTGGAAAAACATAAAATCCCAGAAATTTTAAATATTTTTTTGGGATTTTTGTTTTTATATTAAATTTTTTATATATTTGTACTATGAAAACAGCATTTAACATTAGAATACTACACGAAACATTTGGTAATTTACTAAATGAGACATTTGTTGATCAAATACAATTTAAATTATTCTTAAAAATGATCCACACCAGTGTTGAACTAAAACAAAATTTATCATTTTATAATGGTGATACGTTTTATATCAACATACCAGGTAAAATTTTAGTTGATTGTATAATTGTTACTAACACAAATGAGATATCTTTAACAGACCAAGTTAGAAGTAAGATTGAGGCTTTGGTTACCGCGTAAACTTGGTTTTTTCATTTTCCTATGTTCAAAAAATGAAATGGTGGAGTCAATGGGTTGTTAATTAAATTTAACAACCCATTATTTTAATTTTAAAATTTGACCAGGTTTAAGTTCTGTTGATTTTAAATCGTTTAGTTTAATTATGGAATCAACGGTTACTGATTTGTCATATTTGGAAGCAATTCCAGATAATGTTTCACCTGGTTTTACAACATATAGTTTAAAGACACTCGGAGAAAGACCACCACCACCAATTTGTGATTTAGGTTTTTGTTGTTTAATTTTCGGTTCAACTGGTTTAGATAATTCTTCAGCATATTTTAAGAAAGCCCTTTGGTTATTTTTCATTCGTTCAGCGACAGTTCCTTTTTTTCTTGGATCATCAACATTTGAAAAGTCAATGTTCCAACCCTCAAGATATTGCTTAGCACCCAAAGACCAATTACCATCATTTAAACTTTTAACCCATTTATAAACACTTTTAACTTCACCACGATATGTTGCATTAACCAATGCTCTTTGAACATACACTGGGTATTTATCAAATTTTGGAAAAACTTTTTTAGCAATCTCTTCGTGTTTTTTAATATCATCAGTTAATAATTGCTCGGCTTCTCTATTTGAGATAATCATACCTGGTTTTACTGATGGTCCGGTATGACCCCAACCAATTGTTAACACACCACCATAAGGTGATTTTTTACTAATAAATGTTTTTTTATTATTTGGTGGTAATTTCGGATCCTTATCATCAAAAACGTAATGTTGGTTCTTACTATTAACAACGGTTGATTCATAACCTTTAATTAAATTTCTAAATTCTGTGTCATTAACAACACTTTCAAACAACATTTTATGTTGGTTTTCAGTTATTATGATTTTCATAATAATAAATAGTTGTGTAATTAAAAAAAAATATCTATATTTGCTATATGGAAAAAACAATATACATCGTAAGAGGATGTCCGAATGCTGGAAAATCAACATTTGCTAAAACATTGGGTGGAATACACATTGAGGCGGATCAATACTTTGTTGACGCTGATGGTAATTACAATTTTGATGGTAGTAAAATTAAAAATGCTCACGCTTGGTGTTTAGATAAGGTTAAAACGAGTATGGCTGTTGGTAGAGATAAAATAGTGGTCTCAAACACCTTTACACAAGAATGGGAATTCCAACCATACCTTGAACTTGCAAAAGAATATGGTTACAAAACTTTCACTATTATAGTTGAAAATCGCCACGGAAACACCAACGAACACAATGTTCCTGAAGATAAAATTCAACAAATGAAAAATCGTTTTAATATAAAATTATGAATAGATTAGACAGATTAAAAGAACAACATCCAGATTTGAATGTATCGTTAATTGACATTATTACATCATTGGATCCGAGTGGTACTTATAAGTATACCGAGTTTTTAATTAAAAACTTTAGAAGAGATAACGAATATTACAGTACAAATTTGGACGAACTTAAAGGTTATTTAGGTGTATTTTTGTTTGGGTCTGGAGAAATTGAAACTCTAAATGAATTTGAAAGACATTCAAAAGCTAATAGGATAAAAGAAAAAGATATTAGTCAATATAGTAATTTTTTAGAATTAAACGAATCTGTCTTAGCAGCTAAAGAAATTGAAAACAGAAAAAAAATTGAAAAAGAAATTTTAAGGATTTACGAAGATGATACTTGGTTAATTTTAACGCCACTAAGTTTTGAATCATCCAAAATTTATGGTGCAAATACAAAATGGTGTGTAACGCAAGAAAGATATTGGAATCAATATTTGACAACACATAGATTAATATATGTCATTAATAAAGAAACAGATGTAAAATTTGCGTTTTCTAAGAATTTTGGTACAGAACGAATCCAGTCTTGGGATTCTTTAGATAACGAAGTTGATCCAATGGTTGTTAGTTTTATACCAGATGAGTTATTTTTAAAAATTAGAAAAGAGTTACAAAAAGATAAAACAACTGGTGATTTAATTGGTTGGGGTGATAATGTTAAAAGTATACGAAAAATATCTGATTATCCGATTACTAGGGACTATAATAGTGATAATAATATAGCGTTAAGAGATTTCACCAATATGTTGTTGGAAAATCGGACTAATGGTATATATGTTAATGATGGGTCAGGTGTTTTAAATAATAACAATAGTGTACCGACAGACATACACACTGGACCAATAAGAGTTAGTGGTTTAGATCATATACCAAGATTAGGGACTACTGAAATAATTGCTAACCGTAATAATAATATTGCGGTAAACCATAACGATTATATAAATAATTATCTGAATGAGTTTCTAGATACTTATAATCGCGGTTTTATAAATAATTATGTGAATGAACATCTGCCTATACCTAATGATAATGTCATTACACCTTTAATTAATTTACCTTAAAAATTATGAGTTTTAAAAAATTATTGACAACAGGAAAAGTGTGGATAACCTCAGATACCCACTACGGTCATAAAAATTTGACGAGAGGAGTGACCAATTGGCGAACCCAGGATGGTGAGATTCCGATTGACTCAACAAGAGACTTCCAAACGATTGATCAAATGAACGATCGAATTGTTAGTGGAATTAACAATATGGTTGGTCAGGATGATACTTTGATAATGTTGGGTGACGTTTCATTTGGGGGTTTTGAGAATATTGAAATTTTTCTTGATAGATTGATATGTCAAAACATTCATCTTATATTAGGAAATCACGATATGCACATCCAGAACAATCGTGGAAACATACAGAGTAGATTTTTAAGTATTAATCACTATTTGGAAGTGAATATTGAAGGAAAAAATTTTGTATTATGTCATTATCCATTACAAAGTTGGCACGGACTAAATAAAAGTGTTATCCAACTTCACGGGCACACACACCTTGGTAATAATAAAAAATTTGGTAAAGGTAAAAAAATGGACGTTGGTATGGACGGGAATGACTTAAACCCATATAGTATTGGTGAAATCATTAAGATTATGGATAAAAGACCAATATTTTCAGATATGGATAATGATCATCATCTGGATGATTTAGTTGGTGTTGTTGGTTAATAAAATGGAAGACAAAATAAAGGAAAAATTGTTGGGTTTAATCAAAAAAGTTGGATTTGAATCTGTAACAAAAATTGTTGGATCCTTGGATAAAACATTTGAAATCTTTGATATCAAAAAACCAATGGATTTCTTAAATTTATTTAATGATTTGGAATCAGTTCAGAGTGAAGAACAAGAAAATTTGACATTATATCGTCATAAAAAATATCATAATTTTATTATTAACAATAAAAAAAATGATTATGTTTATATCAATTATGATGAAATTTGGTCAGTTTTAGAAGACAAATTTGGCCTTAACTACTTTGAAATACTGGAACTTACAAAGAGATGGTTGGATGAGGTCTACAATTTAAGGGGAGTCACACCGAAGAGACGACATTCCTTTGCTAGTAGAAGTTGGATGAGGTCTACAATTTAAAGATATAATTTAATATATTTATTTTTATGAAAATCGTAATAACCGAAGAACAATATAACCTACTACAAGATATTGATGATGGGTTAATAACCTACTCAAGTATATTTAAACCTGAGATTAAGATTTTAGTTATATTTAAAAATAATGAAAATTACGAAAATCTTATAACGATATTCAATGAGTATGGTTATGGTTTTTATGTACCAAACCAAGAATTAATAATTATTAATGGTGAAATATTTTTAAATTCTAACGATTTAACAATGGACGATTTAAGGTTTATTGAAGCTCACGAAATTAGTCACTTACTTTTAAATCATAATGGACCAAGATCTGAGAAAGAAGAAATGGATGCGGATATAGGTGCATACATCTTATTAACAAGACATAATATCCCAACAGAACGATTAGTGGATGAATTTGAATTTAGACATAATGTTAAATTTGATGAAAAATTAACTAAAAATTTTGATATTTAATTTTTGTTCACTAATATTAGTAATATGAGTAAAAAAATTTTGTTTCTTGATAACGACGGAGTCATATGTCTTTCCAACAATTGGGGTGGTAGATTTAAGAAAAAAGGATTTGATTCTAATCCCCAAACACCAATGGATATTAGAATGGATGATTTTGATACTAAAGCGGTTAAAGTTTTAAATGAGATTATTGAGGAAACTGGTTGTGATATTGTGATGTCATCTGACTGGAAGAGACACGGAACTTTGGAACAAATACAAGAAATGTATGAAATCCGAGGAATTAAAAAACCAATTGATTTAACACCATTCTTTACTGACTTAGTGGCAAAACAATTATTACCAAAAGATTTTGTTTTACCATATTTTGATCGTATAGAAATTGAACGACATCTTGAAATCCAACATTGGTTAAAAGAACATCCAGAAGTAACACACTGGGTAGCCGTAGATGATTTAGATATGAAAATACAAGATGGTTGGGGTTTAACAAATTTTGTTCACTGCCAACGACCATATAATGAGGGAATAAAACAATCAGGAATTAAGGATAAGATTATAAAATTTTTAAATAGTTAAAGGTTAACTTCAGTTAAAAAAATAGTTTCTTATCATATTAAAAATAAGACAATATAAAATGGTAAAAAAATTAAAATTATTTATGGTTGATGAATCACCATATATGGTATCATTAGATCCGATTGAACTTGGTGATAAAGCGATCGTTACTGTTGGAGGACAATACCCTAGTATTGTTGAGTGTACAACAAATCAAGTAATAATGTTAATCACTCAATCTAAATTAAAATCAACACAAGCGTATAAAGTTTTTTTAAACCCAGACAACGTTAAATTGACAACAGAGCAACTAGATAAAATTATAGAAAATTCCAATGAATTTGAAGTTGAAATAAATGGTAGTGAGATAACATACAATATATGATTTTAGAATCAATATTAATTATAACCTCAACAATAATAATCACAATAATGATTACCTACGAATTATATCGTAGATTTAAAAACAAAAACTAATGGCATATATTGAACATAATTTTTTCCCACTCAAAGTTTGGCTTAGGAATGAATACCTTTACCAAAATAAAAAAGGTCACGGTGAATTTACACCTGGCGTCATAATATCTGTAAGATGTATGCCAGGACAAGCAGCGTTATTCCAGGTTCTTTTAGAAAATGGTGTAATGCGAGATAAATTACCATCACATGCGTTATTAACGGAACCGCAAACACCAAACCCAGATTTACCATTTCATTATTTACAATTATGGAATTGTTTTTCATATAATTTTACCTTAACACATTTATCTTACGTGTATGATACAAAGGTTGAAGTTTATATGAAGGACAAAAAATGGTACACCGGGAGTTATTACGCAACAATAAACTGGGGTTCAAATGATCTTAATACAGATTTGACATTAGCGGAAGATCCTATGGAACATAAGTCACACCATATTCTTTTACTTGATAACGGACAAATCGCACTTCAACCCAACAATAGAATCAAATGGTCAGAACCATCGTTTGTTACAAAACCATTTCCAGAAAGACCTGATTATTTGGTAAATAAAGATTGGTATAATTGTGAGGGTTTTGACAAATGGCACACAGAAGATAATGAAAAAATGTTTTATGACAATGAATAAACTATTAATGATAACGACACCTAAAGGAAATGGTGTTATTGAAAAAATATATAAGTCTGAATTAGATTTCTTAATGTTGAGGATTGATAATTTAGACGGTACTTACACAACATATAATTTAGGTAAGTACAATCCAGATAATAATATTTTTACAACAATAATAAACAATGAAAACACTGGATCTACACGGGATTAAACATTCTGAAGTACAAAGAGTTGTTGATGTTTTTCTTTGGGATAATATCCAGAAAAAAGAAAAAGAGGTTGAAATTATAACCGGGATTAGTGAACAAATGAAAGTTATTGTTAAAGACTGTATAAAGGATTATAATATGGAATGTAATGATGATTTGTTAAATTTTGGAAAAATCATAGTAAAACTTGTCTAATTAAAAAAAGATATATATATATATATATATTTGTCAATATAAATTAAAAAAATGAAAAAACTATTTTTAGCAATTGTAATGGGTGTTATGGTAACATCTTGTACAGAGAATAACCGAGTAAAGAATTGGGGTGGTGAAGGAACCATCAATCTTCCTAAAGGACGAAAACTGGTTAATGTAACCTGGAAAGAAACTGAAATCTGGTATTTAACACGACCAATGGATTCTAATGATGTTGCGGAATCATACCAATTCCAGGAAGAATCATCTTGGGGTGTAATGGAAGGAACATATAACATTATTGAAACAAAATAATTATGACTGAAAGAGAAATAATAGAATTAGGTTTTATAAGTGAGGAGATAAGAGAACACGATGAAGATGATACTTATTACTACGCCTTAGATGTTGTAGATGGAATAACATTTATAACAACAACTAATGATGAAATTAAAGATGATGAGTGGTACGTAGAAATTTTCAATACGGATCCCATTATTAGATTTTATGATTTTCAAGAAATCCAAGGGCTGATAAACACATTAAAAAATAGGATTGTAAAATGACAAACAAACAAGTTATTTATGAAACATTATTAAATGAACATAGATTAATTACAAATCAAATTTCGGACATCAAAGCAAATAGTTATGATCTAAATGAATCCGAAAAAAATAAAGTAATAGAATTACAAAAAAGACAAGTTGAATTAATGAATAGGATGAAAACACTATTTAATGGAAATTTCGGAAATTAAGAGTTATGGGAATGTTTGATAGTTTATATTTTGATAAAGAGATATTACCGTTATCGGATGATATTTTAAAAGACTTACCCGATGATATTGAGTGGCAAACAAAATCATTAGAATGTGTTCTTGATAGATTGACAATTAAAGATGGTGAATTACTTGTACAAAGGTATGAAACAGAACTAACACCTGAAAACGAAAGACCATACCCAAATGAACCCAGACTTAGTTTTATTGGGATGTACCGAAAAATTAACGAAAGGTTTGAGAAATACGATTACACTGGATCAATTATCTTTTATTCAGATGTTAATAGTAAATGGTATGAATTTTTCGGTGAATTTAAAAATGGTAATTTAATTGAAATTATTGAAAAATAATTTGGTTATTTAAAAATAAATGATTAATTTTACCAAAAAAAAATATGAAGTATTTTAAATTATTTTTGATGTGGTGTGGTTTCATAACTATAGCATCATTATTTGGTGAATATATCATCAGTAGAGAATTAAACGGATTCCTCCAATTGTTAAGTTTCGTTGGATTGGTTGGGATTTTTATGTATACAGTATACGAAACAGTAAATTTATTTAAAAACAATTAAAAAAAAAGAAAAATGATTGGACTATTAATTTTTATTTTAGGATTAACAATTGCTGGAGTTATTGCTTACACAACACGAGAACAAATGTTTTAAATTGTTGAATCACGTTATGGTAATTCAGAAAAGTTTAAACCATCTTGGTTAGTTAAACCATTATCGGTTTTATTATTAACAATTTTGATTGGTATTATACAACCATTCGCGATTGAAAAAATTGATGCTGGAAACAAAGGGTTAAAGGTTAACTTAGTTGGTAATCAACGAGGGGTATCAAGTTATCAATATAAAACTGGTTGGGTGATGTATAACACGTGGACAGAACAGATTTTAGAGTTTCCGATTTACCAACAACACATTGAATATGATGATCAAATTGTTATATTAAAAGGTGGGTTCTCAGCAACAATTAAACCAACATTTAATTATTCATTAAAAGAAAATGCTATTGGAGATATGTTTGTGAATTTAAGAAAACCAATCACAGATATTGAACAGTTTTGGCTTAAAAACGCAATCGTTGGTGCCGTTAATGATGAAGCCAACAAATGGGAAGTTGATAGTATATTTAATCACAGACAAGCGTTTGAAGCAGCAATTGTTGTTGAATGTAACGCAAGACTTTCTAAGTGGTTTAATGTATCACAATTAAGAACAAACATTACACCACCAGAGGCGTTACAAGAATCAATTATTGCCAAAACAAAATCGATCCAACAAGCACAAGCGTCAGAACAACAAGCGTTAGCTGCAAGGGCTGATAGTGCTGAACAAGTAATTAACGCATCTGCAGTGGCAAAAGTCATCAAGTTAAAACAAAATGAATTAACACCAATGTATATTGAATATATTAAAGCCCAAGCCTGGAACGGGGTGTTACCTACAACAGTAACAAGTGGATCCGGAACATTTCTAAATATAAAACAGTAAAGTTTTATATTAATATATAAAGAATCCCCCCCAGGTAAAAATATATCTTGGGGGATTTGTTTTTTTAAAAAAATGTTGTACATTTGTATAAAATATAAGGAAAATGATAAAATCAAATTACTCATTCAATATCGTAGATAACCAATTAAAAATTATTGATAATTGGTCCACTGGTTATATGTCTGTAACAAACAATATTGAAAATGTATTAAACGAAATTAGAAATCAAATTGGTGATAATATTGAAAACTTAAATATTGTTTATAGAGATACCGATGGTAATTGGGATAGTGTAAATCCTGAATGGAGAAATCAAGAATGTGTTAATGTAATATTTTTTTAAAATGGAAAATTTTAGATTTTATGAGGTAGGTGGTAAAGTCAGAGACGAACTACTTGGTTTGACATCAAAAGATGTTGACTACACTGTAGTACCCAGTGAATCTTTATTAAAAGAAATTAGTTCGGCACACACAATGTTTGGGGTTTTAAAGGATCACCTTGAAACTGAGGGTTTTGAACTTTTTTTAGTAACAGATGATTGTTTTACAATTAGAGCAAAATTCCCAAAAGATCATATTCATAGTGGGTTAGTAGCGGACTTTGTCTTAGCCCGTAAAGAAATTGGTTATATTCCAGGAACAAGAACACCAATCGTTGTTCCTGGAACACTGGAGGACGATTTAATTCGTCGCGATTTTACTTTAAATGCTATGGCTAGAGATCTTGATGGAAATGTTATTGACTTGTTCGGTGGTATGGAAGATCTAAAAAACAAGGTATTAAGAACACCACTACCAACGAGAGAAACTTTTGATGACGATCCGTTACGTATAATTAGGGCTATCAGATTTGCTATAACTAAAGGTTTTAGTTTAAAACATATTGATTACTATATCAACAATTACGACTATGAAAACAAAATGGGCGTGGTATCATCTGAAAGAATTAGAGAGGAATTGTTTAAATGTTTCAAACACGATACAATGGGTACCTTGGATATCTTAAATGATTACCCAAGACTGAAAAGATATATTTTTGAAAATAAATTAATGTGGTTAAAACCAACAATGGAACAATAATGCCTTACATTTATATGAAAAGTGAACGAGGTAAGATAACTTCGTTTTACACAAAGAACAAAGCAATTAAAGTTGGAGATGTTTTCACACAAAATATTTTTGAAAATTTTGAAGGTGGGACAGTAATTAAAGTTAAATTAACAAAAAGAGATAGTATTTAATATGGAAAAAGAATTTGTACCTTATGAGTTGGTGGTTAAACTTAAAGCACTTGGATTTAATGAAAAATGTTTCGGATATTATGGATTAGAAAATGAACTACATATTGAAATCAGTTGTAATTTAGATTCTAACCTAACAAGACGTAATTTTATTGCAGCACCAACATTCTCACAATGTTTTAAATGGTTTAGAGAGAAATACCAGATATTTCCCGAAGTGTTAACTGATTGTACTACAGAACCGAAATTTGTTTTTACCTATAACACATTTTATGGAAACCCAAAAGATTTAACTGAACAAGAGTGGGGATGGGAAAATAATATAGGTCAATATTCTGATATATATAGAACCTATGAAGAAGCAGAATTGGAATGTTTGAAACAATTAATTGAAATTGTAGAATCTAAATCAGAATAATACAAAATAATTATGACAAATTTAGAAATATTCACAAAGGAATATGAAACACTCAAAGGTCAATTCGTTTTGGTTGATACCGAAGCGATACGTTTGATTGGGATTGCTGAAGATGAAATTGACTATTACTATGTGTTATATAATGGTAGAACGTTACGATTAACAAGTTGCGTAATACGATTGACACCACTTAAAGGATTCATACAAGATGATCATTATAATGATATGATTAGAATCGCAAAATTAAATCATTATGACCAAGTAACACTTTGGGGATCCAAGGATGATGAACTAATTGGTTTTAATGAAAAACACAAAGAAGAGTTAATAAATGGGTGGAATGATACTAAATTCATATTTGGGCCTCACTGGGAATTAAAATAATTAGGTTATTTAATAAATTATATGTATATTTGTCTTTATAAAATAAAGTATTATGGAAAATAGAAGTACACACTACGGAGATGTTACAAAATGGATTGAGAAAGTAATTGATTCTTGCGAAACATATCAACAATTAATTACCGCTAAAAACTTAGTCTCTAATTTTAGAAAACGACTATCTTCAGATAATCTTTATCACTCAAAATACCACTATAGTGTTATAATACCACTTGACAATCGTATCTCATATAAGCGTGATAATTTAAGGATGATAAGGTTAACAAACCAATAATATGGAAGAAACAAAAATTACTGAAAAAGAAAATGGTGGCGTTGAAATACTCAATGATTACTTACCTGGTTTTATAGAACAATTTGGTGATGGTCCTCTTGGTGAATTGAATCCAGATGATTGGGACGCACTTAATTTTTTAATGTGGTTAGAACTTAATAATTATAAGATTGTAAAAAAATGATTGATAACATAGAACTTATAAAACCTTTATTAAATTTTTCTGAACCTGGAGATTTTTATATGTTATATATTTTTATACGTAAAAAAGATCAACCCGAAGGAGAAAGAGATAATCACCAATCAGTTAGAACAATAAAAACTTATTGTGTTGATTCTATCCCATACCTTGAAAAAAGATATGATGAGATAAAACAACTATGTGAGATGTTTAAAGCGCGTGCGTACATTCACGTCCAAAAACAAAATCATAGAGATGTATCGTTAAATATGATGGTCGCGTTGGCACAGAAAATCCAGGACGGCAACCATAAACAACAAGGATTATTTGATTCTGTTGTCGGGCAAATTAAAACATATGAAAAAAAGTGGGTTGTAGATGTTGACATTAAAGATTTGGAATTTACTGAAGAACTTATCAAATTAATTAATGGTTTAAGACCTGAAGGTTCTAAATGTGAAGTTGTTATTCCAACTAAAAATGGTTATCATTTAATCACTAAAAGATTTGATGTTAAAACATTCTCTGAGATATACCCAGAAATCCAAATCCAAATACAAAAAAAGAACCCAACGCTTCTTTTTTTACCCAAATCGTTAGAACTGTAAATAATATAAAATAAATAAAGATGGAAAAAGTAATTAAAATGAATTTAGGAATTGGGATGAATATGTTATTTCCAGAACCAGTAACTATCGTAATTGAATCTTTTGAAGAAAGATATGAGAAATATCGTGAATTTTGCAAAACAATTGAAGAACCTGATTATGATTTTTTGGTGGATGATCCAAACCAAAATAAAGTTAGAATATTAACGTTAGATGAATTTATAGATACTTGGCACACAAGCACAACATTTCAAGAAAAATTTAAAATTAAGGAAGATGAAATATAAAATAATTAAATGGTTTGATTTAAATATCGGTTGGTTTTTTGTCAATGGTAGAAAACAAGATAAGTACGTTGAATATTTAAAAAATAAATATGAGAATAATTGAATGTACCGATTACGATAGTATGGGTAATCACGGACGATTTCCGATAAAGAAAAAAACCAAGTCAATCCGACAAAAATTGATTGACATTTACAACAGATTTAAACGATGACAAACATAAATAATTTATTGATCGGAATATTATTCGGGTTTTTAGCACAAATACTAACGTTTTTTCAATTACAAGGTCAAATGAAGTTTGAATGGGTAAAGGAAAATTATTGGTTAACAGTCTTAGCTGGAATTCCGATATCAATGTTGTTTATGTATTCAGTAAAAAATATGATAATTGCTTTTAATGGTGAAATGTGGCCATCAAGATTATTTGGTTTTAGTATTGGTGCGATTGTGTTTACCATATTGAGTTGGTTGGTCTTTAGTGAACCACTAACAACTAAAACTTACGTTTGTCTGTTTTTAGCCTTGTTAATATTATTGATTCAATTATTTTGGAAGTAATGAAGAGAAAACTACAAAAACTATTACTTTGGTTAAGTTATAAATTTCCAAAGAAAAAAAGAAAATCAATTTGGGAATTATGATGGAAGAAAATAATTATGATCCGTATTGTCCAGTATGTGGATCCTGTGGTGAAGATGGGTGTTGTTCGGCAACATCGTGTAAACAACACTCCGAGGAAACAAAAAAGAAATTAAGTGAAAAAAGATTAGGTAAGTATTGTGGAGAACAAAATAAACCAATAATAATATGATGAGGTTTAATCAAAAATTTAAGTTTAATCAGACGTACGGGAATAGAGGTTGGAATCAAAATACAGATAAAAAAGTTAATAATTTCATTACACATATTAGACAATACAAAAACAAGATTGAATATTCATCAACACATTTTGAAAATTTGAACTTTAATGAAAACCATATGTTATATGTTGATCCACCATATTCAAATACGGAAGCAGGATATAACGCTTTTTGGAAAAAAGATGATGATCTTAAACTGTATGACTGGTTAGTTGATAATGATAAAAATGGTTTATCATTTGTTGTATCAGGAACATTAATCCACGATGGTAAATCTTGTGTATTACTTGACAAGTTAATTTCAGATGGTTATAATTTGGTTGAGTTAGATTTTGATTATAACAAGGTTTCAAGAAAGGGTGATAAAATAACAAAAGAAATATTAATTAAAAATTATTGATTATGGAAAAAAAATTAACCGGTAGACTAATGATTCAGTTTGTTGATAATGAACCAACAAAGGTTAAAGATGTTTACAATTATGAATGTGTTGATTTTGGGATAAAACAAAGTCCAATTTTAAATGATGATATGCAAAGGAAGTTAACAAGAAAAGAATTTAAGGACAATTCTGGTAATTCGGTCGTATTTTTTATTGAGAATATATGAGAAAATTAAACGCACTTAAAAATACATTTCCGGATATTATTAAACAATGGGACGACCTCAAAGTGGTAGACAACTCAAACAAACCCAATATAGCAGAATTAATGGAAAGTGAAGCCGGTAAACATTTAAAAGAAGAGTTTAACCAACTTGATGATTTGAATGACTATTTGAGAATGTTGGCCGATATGGATAAGATTGGAATTAGAAGAAAGATTGTTCTTATTGAAGGATATATAGATAACTTAAAAAAAATAAACAAGTAAAATAAAGAAATGAAATTAGAAGAATTTGTTACAAAACTTTGTGATGAAAAAACTGCGTTAAACCAAAAAAATGAGGAATCAACGATTGATTACCTTAAAGGTATTGATCCAATCTTAAATTCAAAAGTACTTGAAGAAGTTAAAGATGAACTATTAAAACTTGACGTGTTTTCAGAATGTGAGGATTTGGAAATAGTACATATTCCAACATTTGTATTGGAAGATGGTAAACCAGTATGGGCACAAAGTTTTAAGTATGGAGAAGGAATGAAACTCAAAGGTAAGTGTTATTTGTATTCAATATCTCTAACACCCGAAATGTATAATCCAATAAAGGCGTTTGAACCGGTTAAAAATGGGGCATCAATATCACCAACAGTATATGACACAATGACATTTGAACCAAGAAAACATATTTTATTAACTTGGTCACCAGAAATGGCTCAAGATTTAAAAGGTACTAATGATGAAAAAACATTAAGAAATGATATTCACAAGTTATTGGATGATGTGTTAGATAATCCTGAAGAGTATAGAACCAAAGGTACTAGACACGTTTTAATAAGAGGTGTGTTTGAGGTTGTTGGTGGGAATAGGGACTTTCAACCAAACTTTTTGGTTGGTAGAGAACTTAAATCCGAATAATAAAGTAAAATAGTTTTTACAAAAACTGATAAAAATGTAAAAAGTAATTAAAGTTATGAAATATAGAAAAAAACCAGTTGAGATTGAAGCAATCCAACTAACAGTAGAAAATATTGATAAAATTATGGAATTTTGTGGAGATAAAATTAAATCACACCACATAATTCTTTTGGATAATGGACAAATTGTACTCCAACCAAATAATAGAATTAAATGGTCCGAACCATCTTTTGTTACAAAACCATTTCCAGATAAACCAGACTTTTTAGTTAACAAAGATTGGTTTAATTATGAGGGACACGAAAAGTGGGCAACAGAAAATAGTGAAAGAATGTTTTATGATACAGAATAGTTATGTTTAAATATAGAACAGAAGTTAAAGTCGCAACTAACCCTAATATGGGTTTAGGATTATTCACTAAAGAATTTATCCCCAAAGATTCTGTAGTCTGGGAATTTATTAAGGATGTAGATGTACAAGTATCACAAGAAAAGTTTGATACTTTAAATGCAGCACAAAAAGAATATTTTAAAAAGTATGCTTGGAAAGAAGAAGATGATAACTATTATTTATCTTGTGACTTAACTAATTTTATAAATCATAGTTATGATCCTAATCTTGATAATACTACAGATGTTACAATAGCACTTAAAGATATTCAACCAGGAGAAGAACTTTTTACAAACTATGCTGAGTTTGATGATTGTTTTGATGAATATAAAGATGAATTGTGTTAAATATTAGATATGTCAAAAAAACGAATACACGTCAACCAACACCACGTTAGGTCCAATAAAACAAAGGACACAGATCTTCCAGTTATTACAATTAAGGAAGGTAAAACAAATACTTACTGTAATGAAGTTGAGATACTTGGACCAAGTAAAATAAAGTATTGTGGTAGTGGAGATAAAAAACCATTATTAAGTTGTGGTGCCAGAGTGGTTATTGAAACGGATAGTGAAATAAAAATTATAAGTTAAATTAAATATATGAATTGTCTAGACGAGATTGTTGGTTTAACTCAGATGAATCAAAAGAGATTGGTTTAATTGACAATATTATTGGTCTTGAAAAAGATAAGTCAATAACCAATTATTTGGAAGGATTTGAAGAATATTACGCGAAAGAAGTTTTTAAATCTTAAATTATTTGTTTTTGATGATTATATCAGATATTAAGTCGTAATACATATCCGCGACAACATCTTCATCCATATCTTCATCTTTAACTTCGTTAAAACCAATTGCGTATAATAGGTTAATAATATCAAAATAATAGAATGGTAAATCAACAACACTAGGTAGCCCTTGAAGCCATTCTATTATTGCTTTTTTCTCACCCATTCTGTTAATCGCCCAACCGTACTCACTTTGGAATATATTATATAACGAACCAAATTTATCACTTGAATTTTCGTATTCATCATAACCAGTTAAGTCAATACCTTCTTCAACAAAAGACTCCAATTCTTCAAATGGTGTTTTTTCAATATATTCCAATAATATTCTTTTTATAATTTTTTTCATATCAATAAATATTATCCAACCAACAAATTGTGATATTTTTTAAACTTTTCTAATCTATCGTCAAGCCCATTGTGTCCACCATTGATGCGTTTAGTAAGTCTTTTAACAACCTCATCTGTTGAACCAAGATCACATATTGACCAAAGTTTGTTTGACTCAAAGAAAAACCCAGCGGAAGCCAAAGGGTATTTTGTTGCAACAAGATCTGGATTAGCAACACAATCTTCACCAATAAAATCTGAAAACTTTTTATAATTGGACTTACCGGTCGCTTGTAGGTAACCTCGCCCACGAAATTTATATCCCTCTTTAGATACTTCATCTCCGTTATCCATACGGTTAGCATAAACCCTTGACGCAATCTTTTCTGGTTGTTTAGCATATGATTCAGCCAAGTTACCAGGAAAGTATTTACCAAACGTTCTTTTTAATCCGTCAACAGAATAATTTAAATTTTCTGATACTACTTTAAAATCACCTGACTCGTGGGCGCATTGTGATAAAAAGTGAGCAAGTCTGAGATTTGTTGTGATATTAAATTTATTAGCGGCTTCTGGTATTTGGTTTAATACAACATCAGGGATATGACCCTTTAGTTTCTCAATGTTTAGTCCTGTTACTGGTTTGATTACTACATCTTCTTTAATTACGATCGGAAACATTTTGTTCCATGTTATACTACCAACAACACCGTCATCTTTTAGTCCGTTTTCTTTTTGCCAAGACTTAATAGCACTTTCAGTTTTTGAACCAAAACTACCGTCAGCAACTAGTCCTAATTTTTTTTGGATTTTTTTTACATCATCACCTTTTGATCCTATTTTAATTTCCATAATTTTTCTTTAGTTATAAATATTTATAAATAAAGAATTATGAGTTATAGTAGAGAACAAATTGAAACGGCTGTTAAAGCCAAAGGATATAAGTGGTTTGAAGACGCTTCAAATAAAACTTATGATGTAAACATTGTTGGAATAAGAAATAACGCACCAACTGTTGCTGATAAAGTAACAAATGTATTTGATGATTTAATCACAATATCATTTAAGAACGAGAAAGGTGTTTGGGAATTTTATTGTTGGAATGCAACTACAGATCCAGGTAAAAAAGGTGTTGAAAAATTTACAAATAAAAATGGCGTTGCTAGATTAGTACCAAATCAATACAGAGGTGTTTGGATGATTGATAAACATCAAGGTAAATATGACGCATTATGTCAAAGATTAGATAACGTGACTGTATTTCGTGATGCTAATAAGAATATGACATATGATGAAAATGTTACAGACACTGGTATGTTTGGTATTAATATACACAAGGCTGGTCAAGATTCCACATGGATTGACGATTGGAGTCACGGATGTCAAGTGTTTAAAAGGGTTAAAGATTTTGATGTGTTTATGAAAATTTGTAAAAAAGCGGCTAAGATACACGGTAATAAATTCAGTTATACATTATTAGAAAGTACTGATATTATTTGATATTTAAAATCTTTTTTATTACATTTGTGGTATGAAAAAAAGATTGACATTTATTTCTGATACACACACCAAACACGACAAACTAAATGGTTTTTTACCTGGTGGTGATTTATTACTATGTGCTGGAGACATATCTAGTCGTGGATCTATAACTGAACTTGAAAATTTTTTCAAGTGGTTTGATGGTATTGACAATTATGATACCAAAGTATTTATTGCGGGTAATCACGACTTTGGTTTTCAAGATGAGAACGAAAAAATAAAAGGATTACTTACTGGATATAAAACCATAGAATATCTTCAAGACGAAAGAATGGATCTTTTTGATGAAGAAGATCAACAATTAGTAATTTATGGTTCGCCTTGGCAACCAGAATTTCATAATTGGGCATTTAATTTACCTCGTGGTGAAAAGATAAAAAAGAAGTGGGATTTAATTCCAAATGATGTTGATATATTAATAACACACGGACCACCATTTAGTAAATTGGATTATGTACCGTACAATAATATCAATGTTGGTTGTGAAGAATTATTATTAAAAGTTCAGGGAATTAAACCTAAAATTCACCTCTTTGGCCATATTCACAGTGGTCGTAATGTAGTTTTTAGTGATGGGACACTCTATGTTAATGCTGCAATTTTAAACGATAGGTATGAATTTAGAAATAAACCAATAACTATTGATTTTGATTTTCAAACACTTGAGTGGGACGTTATTGATTTTTAATTCACTTTTTTCTAAAAGTTCATAATATTTATATAAAAAAATATTATGGGAAAAAATGTAGATTTAACTGAACAATTGTATGAAGAGTTAAAAAAAAGAAATATGCTTGAGCAAGAGGATATTGAAGATCAGGATGACACGGATGAAGAAGAAGAGAATATTTCTGATGAAGATAATGATGAAGATGATGATAGTGAAGATGGGGTAGAATCAAATGATGATTTTTGTGAAATGGTTTGTAATATATTACACTCAAGAAATCAAGCGCATGTGTTTCACCTTCAGACACAATCATTCGCTGAACACAAAGCGTTAAACGATTATTATGACGGTGTTGTTGGTTTATTTGATGGTATTGTAGAGTCTTACCAAGGTAAGTATGGTATTATTAAAAATTTTAAAACTTTTAAAATTAATCAATACAAAAATAAAAATAAAACAATTTCATATTTTGAAAGTTTATTAGATATCATTGAAAATAATAGAGATTCTGTTGATGATACATATATTCAGAATCAAATAGATACTGTCCAGGAATTAATTAATTCAACAATATACAAATTAAAATATCTTAAATAATGAGACAAAAAAACAACGAGAATCAACAAAACAATAAAGATTGTGAAATTGATTCTCGTGTTTTTAATTTTTTGATACGTAGATTAAATACTGAAGAAAAAATACATTTTTCAGACTTGAGAGTTGTTACCTATTGTTTTGAAGGTTACCCAAATTATGGATTTACTAATTTTATGAATAAAAAACAAATGGAATCAAGAATTATTTTGTTATTGAGTGAAAACGATATTGTTGATATTGATTTATATTCCAGTTTTAAAAAATTCAATCCTGAAATACAAAAAATAATTAGAACTGTTCGGGTATTTTTAAATTCTATTTTGAGATAATCTACCAAGTAACATTACAACCAGACATAGGTAAACCACTTTTATTACCAAAATCAATAACAAAACTACTAATAGTATTCTCAATATAGTCTCTAAATTCAAAAGATTCTTCGAAATCATCAAATGGTGATTGTGTACCACTAAATCTAAGAGGTTCATCGTTTTCATCATAAACAACACCTTCGGTCACTGTTGCGTCAACGTAACAATATATTTCACCATCTTCATCATCAAAACGGATAGAATCTATAGTAAACCTAAGTTTACCTTCAAACCAATCATCAGAAAAATCTGCTTCAGTGAAAACTTGATCCTCAAGTAATTCTTTAATAATTTGTACGCGACTATTGATATCACTATATTCACTATAATATTGTATTATGTTTTTTAGTTTGGATTTTAAACCCATCCTTTTAATGTCATTGTAATTTAACTTAACTTCCGAACCACTCTTTTTCTGTTTATCCCAAAGGTTAAATAAGAATGTTTTAAAGTTGTCTGTAGTATTCTCAACAATTCTAGATTTTTTATTTAAAATTTTTGATTCGTAATATTGGTTAAATTTGTTTAACATTTTATAATATTGTTGTAACAAATCGTACCTATCAAATTTATTTGATAACCAGTTCTCACCATTTCTATATTCGTTATTTTGGTCATCAAAAGTTATAAAGTTATTTGGGTTGTCACCATATAAACGATAAATAGCAAAAGCATTACTACCAAGTTTTTCTTTTAGTTCTTTATTTCGTATTACGACATATCCTAAAACACCTAGTTTTAAATGATTAACGAAATCTTTATCGCAGTCTCGTTTTGTTGTACACCATTTTGTATCGGATCCATATTTTCTTGAAGCACTATGTGTTAACGGAATTGTTAATATAAAGTCATCGTCACGATACAACTCAACGGATTCGTCGGTTGAAACTTTATGCACTTCTTTTAAAATTTTTTTAATAATCGTCTTCATCATCATATTCTTCAATGTCGTAAGTGTAATTTTGTTGAAATTCTATAATCCATATTGTGTCAAAATATTTATTTAATTGTTCGTCAGTTAAATCAACAATTGGTATATTTTCACCATCAATATACGCCATAGTACGACCAACAGATTTAAACCATTCAATTTTTTGTTCTCTATTGTAATTCGGTATCTTTTTTAGAATTTCAGATTTACATAAACCACCTTTAAAATTATAAGGTGCGACACGATCAACATCAGTTAATGAAAGTTTTGAACGACTATTAAAATCATCAAGATATGTCTCTTCAATGTAATCACTTATCATCTCAGCAACTAAACCCTTTCTAATTTTAAAATACTTACTAACCTCATTGATTATTTTATCATCTATTAATATTTCAACATCTTTATCGGTACCTATAAATAGACCAATTTCTTTACCATTAGAACAAAATTCAACACGATAGTCACCATATGTTTGATCTTCAGTATAATGGTCTAAAGTATATCTCTTAAACACTAAGTTAATATACTTCATAATTATTGAATATAACTCTGGTGTTACTTTATTATAACGTTTTTTTATTTCTTCCCTTAAAATTTTTTTAATAATTGATCGCATATTTTAATAAATAGTGGTATTATTTGTAAATTTTTATTATATTTGTAAAAAAAACTATGGCACATCCATTAATTCATGCAAAAAGTTCGGTTAAAAAATATGGTGGTAAAGTTGAAGACTATATCCATATTCATAACTGGTATGACGAAACTAAAGGTTGGGTTGGTAATAGTACTCATAGAATGTTTAGACATCATTCTGAGGGTATTTTTGAATGTGAAAAAATATTTGGAATGTCGTTTGAAAACAGTGACGGTAAAACAATATATACAAGATATATTGGTGAGGATCATATCAAGGAAGATTGTTTTAATTATATACCAACTGCAAAAGAATGGATACTGGCTTTGGAATCAAAAGAAAAACCATTATGGATGTTAAGAACTTTGGAGTTAAAATTTGATGATTAGAATATATTTATCTATATGAAACAAAAATTCAAGATAATATTAACATATTTTAAACCAGTTAAAGAACCTATTGATCTTACTTGGTTTATATATGATGGTGATCCAAATTGGTTTACACCTGATATATCTAATGATATATCAATACAACAAAACATATTGAATTTAATAATTGAGATTGCAGAAAATAGTTGGGATGATATATTAGAAAATGTTTATTCGGAATTTGATAGTTATCAATATATTTTAACAATTGACTCAATTAATAATGAAATTAGGTTAAAATGTCTGGTTAAGGAAAATACTGATTCTGATGATTACAGTACATATGATATTGATAATGTTGTATTTTTAAATTATTTAAATGACAATAACATTAATGAGATCACTTGTGAATATTCTGGTTATGGTGATGACGGAACTATAAAAAATATAATGGTTAACGGAAAAAGTTCAAATTATAACGAAGTTGAAGATATATTATATTTAGAATTAGAAAAAACTTTTATGGGTTGGGAAATGGATTCGGGGGGATATGGTAATATAGTGATTGACAACAAAGGAACAATAACATTTAATCATACCTGGAGAGAAACAGAATGGTTTGATTCCGAATGGGAAAAAACATTAACGATAAATAATATTGACGATGAAAGATAAACTGAGAATGTTATTTGCCTATTTTAGAGGTTTTAAAAGTCAAACTGTGTCAACTTCAATACTAATTGATGATGCTGATAATGAGATTTTTGATTGGGATCAAAATTATTTTTTTGGTCCTGATAAAAGATATACACCTATTCAACCGATAAATGATACAATTGAAAAACTTATCAAAATTTATTATGATGAATTAATCAAATATAATACATATGATTGGGATACTTTATGGTCTTTAGATATAACAATATCACCATTTGAGAATAAAATATTATTTGAAAGTGAATGTAAACAACCTCACGATATTGATATTGATAAAATGTTTGAGATTAAAGATATGAACTCAACTAGAAAACAACCAGTATTAGATTTCCAATCAAAGGTTGAAGCGACAATTATAGATATTCAGTTCTTTGGGAATTATGATAGTGGTGAAGTTACAAATTTAGAGTTTGATAACCGAGAAAAACCCATTAATGGACCAGATTGGGACGAAGACGATCTCCTTAATGTTGTTGATTCAATAATGACTTCGTTTGATAGTAGAGATTGGAACGAAAGTGGAGGTTACAGTGGTGACATTAGAATATGGGGTGATGATATAATATTGAATTGTGTTAAGCATGAATTAGGGTATTCACCAACAGGATTGAATTTAGTAGTAACACCTGAAAATGTAAAAGATGAATAATGATCAAATAATTAGTGAAGTTAGAAGTGAATCAACATTAGTCAAGAAAGAAGATAGATTAACACCAGTTGACGACACAAGAATTAAAAAATACATTAAGTATAACACACTTTATGATAATGAACCCAACAATCTAACAATAGATTATATAAACAAAAATAAAGGTTTTCCAAATCTAATTAACAGACTATTATATGAGGTTTATGTTGATTATTTGGGTGATAATGAAGATAAGACAAATACGGGTATCGTTGGTGTTTTTACACCAAATGAATATACTAATTGGTCAATACTTAATTATTTCGGTGGACATAAGTTTGTTAAAGAAATATTGATCCAAGAATTTAAAAACAATAAAATAATCAATAAAAAAACACCAAAAGAATTTTATCGTTGGTTAATATCTAAAAAATATATGTTATTTGGTGAAAAGTCGGGTATATTAAAAAAATTGGTCACAACAAATTTAAGAACATACAATAAAGGTTCAAAAACGGAATTATTCTTAACGAAAGTACTTAAAGAATCTGGATTTGATGTTAAGTATTTTCCACCAGGTTCATCAAACGATAGAAAACACGGCATTGATTTAATAATTAATAATACTTCATATCAAATCAAAGAATTAGTTGGGATTGAGGAATTAAATGATGGTTATTATTTAAAAACACCATTACCTAAAGAATATAAAAACCTTAATGTTAAACGAATAATGTTAGTTAATATCAATAATGGTGAGTTTGTATCGTTTCCGAATAAAGATTATGTCGTTAGTCAGAAAGATAACGCTTTTATTGTTGATAAATCTACTAAACTAAAAGTTGGAAATATATTTAAACTATGAAAATAATTATAACCGAAAGCCAATATAAATTCTTAACTGAAAATTTTGATTCTGTTTTGGATATATACTCAAAGAAAAATAAAGGTGAAACATTAAAACCTTCCGAATTGGATGTGTTAAAAGTTTTTAATGATTATGTAAAAAAAGGTGGCACACCAGAAGAATTTGTTTTTAATCAAGACGATGTTTATGGATTTGATGAGAGAGAAGGTATGTTATTTAATTATAATCTAAAAGGTCGGCCATTACAATTTGAGTTCACTGAAGAAACTGAAACCGAAAATGATATTGAATATTTTGGTGAAATAACATTTGATGGTGATGAATACCTCGGTGTCATTGTAACGGATAAAAATGGTTATTTAATTGATTATGATTTTTACTCAACGTTAACAAAAGGTGATGTTAGATTACAGGAATTATTAATTGTTGATAATAGTGATGCAGAATTTAGAAATTTTTTACAAGAAATGGTTATTAACGTTTTAATAAATGAAAAATAATTTAAAAGAAAAATTAAAGGACTTAATCAAAAAGGTTGGTTTTGAATCAACGATAAGAGTTGTCGGATCCTTGGGTAAAACATTTGAAATCTTTGACATTAAAGAACCAATAGATTTCTTAATTTTGTTTAATGATTTGGAATCAGTTCAGAGTGAAGAAGAGTCAAATTGGGTCTTATATCGTTATAAAAAAGGACATAATTTTATGATTTACGATAGAAAAAATGATTATGTTTATATCCATTATGATGAAATCTGGTCATTTTTGGAAGACAAATTTGGTCTTAACTACTCTGAAACACAGGAACTTACAAAGAGATGGTTGGATGAGGTCTACAATTTAAGGGGTGTCACACCTCAATTCATCCGTTCCCAAAACTTTATCACGGTTGGATGAGGTCTACAATTTAAGGGGAGTCACACCCCCATTGAGAATAGTGCGAATTATTGGCGAGTTGGATGAGGTCTACAATTTAAGGGGAGTCACACCTAATATTAAAAATTTAAATTCTTATGATATTTATAAATAAATAATATTGTGAAAATTTTATTAAACGAGAAACAATTCAAAAATATTGTAGTTCTATTATCTGAAAATGATGATAAAAAAATAAATGTAATGTTTGTTGGTGATAGTCATAGTGCTGGTCAAGGGTACACCTGGAATTATGATTTAGAGAAACAATATCCAGAATGGAATGTAACACATATTGTAAAAGGTGGTAAAACAACAGAGTGGATGTTAGAAAATATGTTACCAGAATTATCAAAAAAACATTATGATTTAGTTTTCATATTAGGTGGTACAAATGATGTTATGTCACCATTACCAATTGAAACACCAATCAACAACATCCAAAAAATGGTTAATGCTGTCAACACCCAAGGTGGAAAAGCAATTGTTGTTATCGGATTTGATAGTGAATCTATTATGGATGTAAATAAACTACAACCAACAAAATATTGTGACAAAGAATGTTTAAAAAAGTTTAAACCAAAAAGAGTGGAGTTCCAACGTAAATTAGAAAATTCAATTCAAAACGCAATAGTAGTACCACCACTTATTGGTGATTACAGTTGGACAAATGATGGCATACACGTTGGTGGATCAAAACACAAATTATTATCAAGTACTGTTGAAAATTATATAACAAAAGGTGAGGTTAAAAAACAAAAAAAATCACTAATTAATCAAATATTAGACAAGTACACAGAAGTAATCCAAAACAAAAGTACAATTGACGCAACAAGTTCACGAAAAGAGATTAAACTATTACAAATACTTTTTTCAATTGCTGAAGGTCAAAAGAATAGAAATTTTTCTGGTACATTAGATTCTGATACCATTACTAGACTTAAAAAATATCAAACAACTAATAATTTACCGAATACAGGTATTTTTGATTATCAAACAATTTATAGTATAAACAATAAGATAAGTCCAAAATTAAATAAAGTTTTAAAACCAGAAATGGCAAAAGAAACAATATCGGATCCTGGATCCTCAATTGTTAGTACGAGTAAATTAGTTAATGATTTAAAATCATTTGGTTTAACTGAAAATGCTGCAAAAGGTTTGACAGCAAACGCATATGGTGAAAGTGGTTTAAATTATAAAGCGAAAGGTGATTCGGGTCCCTATGCGAAGAACACTACAAAATCAATTGATATTGGTGGTAAAAAATATTGTTCATTTGGTTTATGGCAATTTAATGTGTGTGGTGGATTAGGTATTGAGTTTTTAAAAAAATACAACACACTTAACAGCGGCAATACGGATAAATTAGAAACACTTTTTGATTATAATAAACAATTAGAGATTATGGGTAATAAAATAATGAAAGAACAATCTAAAGGTGATAAGAGTGTTAAAACTTGGATTGACTGGATTGTTGATAATGTTGAACGACCTGCTGACAGATCTGGTGCAAAACAAAAACGACAAAATTTTGCTAAACAACAAGGTTGGATATAATTATGAAAAATAATTTAAAATTTACAATATGAAAAAAATACTAATTTTAGTATCAATGACAATACTACTATATTCTTGCAAAACAACAAAAGTTAATTGTGACGCTTACGCCAACAACCAAACAGTTATAAAATAATTTATAATTTCACAGTCAAAAATAAACTATTATGGATTTAAATCTAGAAGCCAATTTGTTTTTATACAATTCAGAGATTGGTGATTACTACATTACCGGGGACAAAAAAGTTTCGGTTATAAAAAAAACGGGAAAAAGAATCCATTTATCTGACGGATCAATCATTAATATCAAAACATTAACCAGTGGTTATAAATATTTAGATTCAAAATCAATTACACGTAAAGGAAAACAATATCCACAAATAAATCAAATATTACGTGATATTGAAGGTTATTTAATTTATAAAATTCATTGTTAAATAAAACATCCACCAAGAATTTTTAAACTAAAATCAACAAATTATACCCCAAAATAAAAAAAATCAACAATTTTTTAAAAAAAAGTTTTAAAAATGTTTGGTAAATAAAAAAAAATATATACATTTGTATCATAATCTTTAAAACTAAACATTATGTCACGCACAAAAACATTAAATCTACACGAGTGGTCAAAGGATGATACGATTATCACTTTGTACTTAGCAAAATTTGGTTGTACTGGTTTGTACTTAAAAACTGAACAATCTGTTGCTGATTTTATTGGCACGTCATTATCATCATTAAAAATGCAAATGGCGAACGTAAGAACGTTATTAGGTAAACAAGAATCAACATTGTCTGATTACTCTAAATTACAGGACGTTGTTGTTTCTGAATACGGAAAGATGACACAATTCTCATTAATGAACACAGTTAGATCAATCATCAATCACGATGAAAACGAATTGAGAGCGATCTTCAGCAAAATGGGTAAGGATTTCAATAAAATGAGAAGAATTTAATTTTTGTTTTAAGTTGTAAATGGGTGATTGATTAATTTTGGTCACCCATTTTAGTTATCTTGTGCATAACGTCCGATGATAAACAATCGTTTTAATGTTGTTTATCATTTGTTAGATGTAGTTTTTATTTAAAAAATATTTAAAATGATTGATGTATATAGAATAGAACATAAAAACTTTG